>ERZ857998.339-NODE-339-length-70097-cov-9.649210_pt1 | contig 70097 bp, 47 predicted proteins | sample MGYA00519954_ERZ857998 | MGnify/ENA primary metagenome ERZ857998 (study PRJEB31778, sample SAMEA3449424) | human gut metagenome | biome: human gut; feature: human-associated habitat; material: faeces | place: United Kingdom | collected 2010/2012 ...
GTTTCTTTTAATCTATTTGTAGTCAATTAAATACCTTCAGACTACATCAAATATAGCAAAAAAATAGTCTATTCCCGTTAAAAAATTGTGAAATTCCGGTTCCCGGTCAAAATATATACACAAACGTCTGTTTTCCTGCCGGGTTTTGTCTGTTTGGCGTATTATTGCCGGTGCCGACGGCGGGAAACGGCGTCCGTGCCGCATTGTGCAGCGGCAATGCGGATCGTCCGGGATGGAAGAGGGCGGGGGATAAGCCGGGGTGGGGATTTAGTACATATTGTCGTACATCGACTGGCTCTTGTCGTATTTGAGGTCTGAGAGTGATGCCGCCTTTACGCCGATGTTGAAGCTCCAACTGCGGTGGAACCCGAAGGGTATCCACGAGAACGACATCTGCCAGCAGTGCAGGTCGCGCGAGATGGAGATCGACGAGGTGGTGAGTTTGTTCGCCTTGATGTCGTAACCGCCCTGGAAGGTGATGCCGGTCTTGGGCGTTATGGTAAGGCTGCCGTTGAAGCTGACGGTCTGCGTGACGTTCTTCTTGTAGCCTTTGGGCGGGTAGTTGCCTGTCGATATGTTGTAGTTGATGGCATAGTTGAACCCGAAGTTCCACGGCAGCGAGAAATCGTAGTACATCTGCGACATGTATTGCCGCCGCAGTACGGGATCCATGTTGCCGTAGGGGTCGTAGTAGGGGTTCATGTATTCGGGCGGAATGCTCGTAATGTCGTTGATGGCCGATTGCGAGCGGTCGTCGCGCGATTTGAACGTATAACCGAACGACCAGCCCGTCGAGACGATACGCCCCGGGAAGAAGAGCTTGTTGTAGCGCTTGCCGTCGGGTGTCAGCCGGTAGGGGTCGAGCGTCATCGAGAGGTTGATGCCGAAATTCTGGAAGAGCGTCGTACGGAACGAGATCGGGATGGTCGAGAGCCTCATCGAGTCGGCCAGGAAATTGTACGACCCGCTGATGCGCAGCTCGTCGATCAGCTTGATCTTCTTCACGCCCGAGGTGTCGCGTTTCGACAGCACCTTCATTTCGAGGTTCTGCGACAACGAGAAGTTCATCGACATCGACCGTCCGGAACTGGGTACGCCGTATGCGTTGACCGAATAGGGCGAATAGGTGGTGAAGCGTCCCGTCGAGTCGGTCTGCCGGGTTTGGTAGTAGCCGTATTTCGGGTCGCCGAAGTCCGGCGTGTAGGAGAATCCGATCGAGGGGGTGAGCGTGTGGCGGATGGCCTGTATCTTGCGGTCTTTGCGCTTCTTGGTGAAGTCGTACATGCCGTATACGGTCGTCGATGCCGAGACGTTGAAGTTGTAGTTGTAGAGGCGGTAAAACCCGTATTGCGTCGGCAGCGTGTCGACCTTGTTCGTGACGGGGTTCCAGTCGAATTCGACTTTTTTGAAGTACCACTTTTCGTTGTATGTCGCCGACGGCGAGATGTTGATGTAGTTGAACAGGTTGAACGACGCCGAGACGGGGATGTTATGCTCGATGCCGTTCTTCATGTTGTCGAACGTCTCCTTCGAGAAGATCTTGTCTTCGGTCGTGGTCACCGAGTTGGTCATCTTGCCCGTATACTGCATCGAGATCTTTTCGTACCACCGCTCCTTGCCCATGCGTTCCTTGCGTTTGAAGGGGTAGAAACGCGAGACGTTGAAGACCACGGTCGGCAGCGTCACCGAGAGGCTCTTGTTCTGCGAGTTCTGCGAGATGGACATGTTCGCCGAGAGCGAGAAGGGTGTGCCCGCCCAGTTCTTCGAGTAGGCGATCGACGAGTTGGTCTGCGTCGAGAGGATGTCGTTGAGGTTGGTCGCCGAATATTTGCTGTAACCGCTGGTCGCGAAGTTTACCGATGCCGAGAAGGTCGACCCGGGGTTGGCCTTGGGATCCTGGGAGTGTGTCCACTGGATGCGGAAGTTGCTCTGCTTGATATAGTCCGGTTCGCCTTTTTCGCCCGTCTTGATGTTCGAGTACTGCATGTTGAAACTGCCGCTGTACTTGTAACGTTTGATGTAGCGCGATGCGGCCGATGCCTCCCACGAACCGAGCGTGTAGAACCCGCCGCGCACGGCCAGGTCGGCGTAGTCGCCCAGCGTGAAATAGTAACCCATGTCGCGCAGGAAGAACCCCTTGGTGTATTCCTCGCCATAGGTGGGCATCAGCAGACCCGATTTTGGCCCCATGTTGATCGGGAAGAAACCCTCGGGGATGCCGAGAAAGTAGATCGGCACGTCCTCCATGACGAGGTAAGCCGGCCCCGTGACGACTTTCTTGCCAGGGATGACCTTGGCTTTGGTCATCGCCAGGTAGAAGTGCGGGTGGTCGGTCTCGTCGCAGGTCGTGTATTTGCCGTTTTCGATGTTGACCGTGTTGTCGGGCATCTTCTTCACGCTCCCGCCGACCAGCCAGCCGTCGCCCTGCTGCGTTGCCACGCCCTTGATCTTGGCCTTCTTCGAGGTGAGGTTGTAGGTGATCGTATCCATCGTGTACGATGCGTCGCCCTCGGAGAATTCGGGCTTGGTGACGATCGGTTTGCCTTCGAGCGAATCGGGCTTGCCGTATGCATAGACCATCTTGTTGTCCATGTTGATCTGCATGTAGTCGGCCTTGAGGTTGCTGTTCTGATAGGTGATGTCGCCCTCGTTGTAGATATAGACCATCTTGTTGCGCACGTCGTAGACCAGCGAATCCTTGTTCTTGCCCGAGATCGGGTCGTCGAGGAACGCCCCCGGTTTCTGGGGCTTTTTCTCTTTCACCGTGTCGCGGGCGATGGTGTCCGCTCCGCGGCCTTCGAGCGAGTCGCCTTTCTGCGTGATGAGCGAATCGAGCTGCTCCTGCGGCAGGGCTTCGAATGCGGCGCGGCGGCGTGCCTGTTCCCGGGCGGCGCGTGCCTGCTCGCGGCGGTCGCGGCGGCTTTGGGTCGCAGCTTCCGGCACTTCGGCCGCGGCTTCGGAATGGATCCGGAGGGAATCGGACAGGCGTTGGCGGAGGCTGTCTTCGGCTGCCGAGGCAAGCATTCCCCGGGGTACGGACGAGCCGAACACCAACTGGGCGAAGAGGAGGAGTGCCGCCGCCGAAAACAGATATTTTACCCTGATTCTATCCAAAATCCCAATAATTTTTCGTACCTTTGCCGACATGTCGGCAAAAACGCCTGGATCGGGGCCTCGATGCACTCCCGCCGGGTTTTTTAGGCGCGACAAAGATAGGTAAAAAATTACAGAAAGCTCACATTTGACTCCATTAAATATGCGCACACGACTGTTCCTGTTATTCGCGTTTGCGGCCGTTACCGTTCTAATGAACGGTGCCACGGCCGGGAATATTGCGCACGGGGTCGAAGTTGTGGTCATCGATGCCGGACACGGCGGGAAATTCCCCGGGGCGCACTACGGCAATGTCTACGAGAAAGACCTCACGCTGAAGGTGGCGCTCAAACTCGGGAAGCTCATCGAGGAGGGGATGCCGGGCGTGAAGGTGGTCTATACCCGCAAGACGGACAAGGCGCTGGGCACCGATCTGGCAACCGACCTCCAGGCGCGTGCCGACATCGCCAACAAGGCCGGCGGCGACCTCTTCGTTTCGATCCACGTCAATGCTGCGAAATCCTCGGCGGCACGGGGTGTCGAGACGCTCATCATGGGCGAAAGCCCCAAGGAGCAGCGTTACAATGAGAACGCCCTGTTCGAGAACAACCGCGAAGACCTGATCGACATGTCGGACGAGCGGACGGCGGCCATCGTGCGGGCCTATATCCAGAACCTGCAATTCACCTACGGCGAGTACAGCATGGCGCTGGCGCGCTGTATTCAGAATAATTACCTGAAGGCTGGGCGCCATTCGCGGGGCATCAAGCCCCAGCTGCTGCGCGTGCTCTATGCCACCGACATGCCGGGCGTGCTGACCGAGATCGGTTTCATGTCCAACGCCCAGGAGATGGCCTATATGAAATCGGAAAAGGGGCAGGACGAGATCGCCCGCTCGATTTACGAAGGCGTGAGGGATTATTCGGCCTATGTGCTCGAAACGCGCCGCGCCGAAGAGGAGGCCGCAGCAGCCCCGAAGCCCGGTAAAGAGCCCGAAACGCAGGTCGTCATCGGGAAGGAGCCCGTGCGCCCTGCGAAGCAGGACAAGGCATCCGATGCGCCTGCCGCGAAGGCCGCCACCCCGGAAAAAGGGGAGCCGGAGAAGGCTGCGGGCAAGTCCGGGGCGCAGAAACCGGCCAAGGCCGGGGATGCCCCCAAACAAGCCGCCCGGCCGCTGCGTTATACCGTGCAGGTGCTGGCTAGCGCGCAGACCGTGCCGACCTCGTCCGCACGTTTCAAATCCTACCGCAACAAAGTGAAACAGTATACCGCCGAGGGGCGGTTCCGTTATAAATATTGCGTCGGCGAGTACGATACCCGTGCCGCCGCCCAGAAACGGCTGGCCGAAGTGCGCAAGGTTTTCCCCGACGCCTTCGTCGTGAGCTGCCGGGGTACGCAAATTGTGAAATAAAAACAAGCGAAATATGAAAAGGGAAGTTAAGATCGGAATATTCGCCGTGGCGATGATCGGCGTTGCCTGGGCCGGAATCCGGTTTCTGAAAGGTTTCGACATTTTCAGCCGGAACGTCGAGTATTATGCCGCCTACGACCAGATCAACGGCGTGCAGAACGCGTCGCCGATCATGATGAAGGGCGTGAAGATCGGCTCCGTGACACGGCTTTCGTTCGACCCCGCGCGCAGCGACAAGGTCGTGTTGCAGTTCACCATCAAGCGCCAGTACCGCATTCCGACCGATTCCGAGGCCAAGATCTTCAGCAACGGACTGATGGGCGCCAAGGCGATCGAAATCACCTACGGCACGGCCGACACCTACCTCCAGAAGGGCGATACGCTGCGTTCGAGCCGCGACCGCGACCTGATGGACATGGCCGGCTCCGAGCTGGATTTCTTCAAGCAGAAGGTTTCGCAGCTCACCACCGACCTTTCGCGCACGCTCGAAAACCTGAACGGCCTGATGGAAACCAATGCGGACAACATCGCCGGGACGCTCGGCAACCTGAACTCCGTGACGGGCGACATGGCCGAGATACTCTCTGCGGAGAAAAACAGCCTGAAGAGCGCGCTGGACAACCTTTCGAAATTCTCCGACATGCTCGGCGAGAATGCTGGGCGCGTGGACAGCATCATCGGCGACGTGGATCGTTTCACCTCGCAGCTCACCGAGGAGCAGTTCGCCCGCAAACTTTCGCAAGCCGTGGAGCACCTCGACGACCTCGTGGCGCGTATCGCGCAGGGCGAAGGCACGATCGGCAAGCTCATCAGCGACCCCGAACTGTACGATTCGCTCGAAAAGGCCAGCGACAACCTCGCGGCGCTGCTGGCCGATGTCAAACAATACCCCGGCCGTTACGTCCACCTCTCGCTTTTCGGGCGCAACCCCGAAAAGATGAAGGAGCGTGCCGACAAGAAGGCCGCCAAGGCTGCTGCCAAGGCTGAGCGCGATTCGCTCAGGCGGCTGCAGTAGCCGTTCAATCCGACATAAAGATGATTTATCCTGCAAACTTCGAGCAGAAGATCGGCTTCGACCGGCTTCGGGAACAGGTTGCAGCGCTTTGCACCATGCGTGCCGCCCGCGGGAAGCTCGCCGAAGAGACTTTCTCGACCTCGGCGCGCGAGATCGGGCGGAGGCTGGAACTTGCCGACCAGATGCGCCTGCTGCTCGACATGGAGCACGATTTTCCCGGCGGGGAATATCCCGACGTCGACCATGTCGTTGCCAAACTGCGTGTCGAAGGGACGTTCCTCGACGTGGGGGAGGTGGTGACCCTGCACCGGGCGCTGAGCCTCGTCGGCAGCGTCGTTGCGTTCATCCTCGCCCGCGAAGGGCAATATCCGGCGCTGTATGCCCGCAGCCGCGGCGTCGAGGCATTCCCCGGGATCGTGCAGCGGATCGACGCCATCGTCGATCGTTTCGGCAATATCCGGGACAATGCTTCGCCGGCCCTGCTGGAGATTCGGCGCGCCATCCGCGAACGCGAAGGGCAGGCCGCCAAGCGGTTGCAGGCGGTGCTCGCCGCCGCCAAAGGGGCCGGTATCGTCGATGCCGACGCCCAGATATCGATCCGCGAAGGGAAGGCCGTGATCCCGGTTGCCGCGGCCAATAAACGCAAGCTGCAGGGCTTCATCCACGACGAATCGGCCACGGGGCGTACGTTCTACGTCGAACCGGTCGAGGTCGTGGAGATCAACAACGAGCTGCGCGAACTGGAATATGCCGAGCGGCGCGAGATCGTCCGCATCCTCTCGGAGTTCACCGATTCGGTGCGCCCCGATGCCGGGCTGATCGCCGCGTCGGGCGACTACCTGGCCGAGATCGACATGCTGCGTGCCAAGGGACGCTGGGCATCGCAGAACGGCTGCGTGAAACCGATCATCTCGGACGACGACCGGCTGGTGCTGAAGAATGCCCGCCACCCGCTCCTGCAGCAAACCCTGCGGGCGCAGGGGCGCGAGGTCGTACCGCTCGACATGCAGCTCGACCGCCGCAAGCATATCCTTGTCATTTCGGGGCCCAATGCAGGTGGCAAGTCGGTCTGCCTCAAGACCACCGGCCTCGTGCAGTATATGTTCCAGTGCGGGTTCCCCGTTCCGGCATCGGAGGTTTCGGAACTGCCCGTGTTCCGTTCGATCTTCATCGACATCGGCGACGAGCAGTCGATCGACGACGACCTGTCTACCTATTCGTCGCACCTGCTCAACATGAAGAACATGCTCGCGGGGGCTTCGTCGTCGACGCTGGTGCTGATCGACGAGTTCGGGTCGGGTACCGAGCCGGTCATCGGCGGCGCCATCGCCGAGGCCATCCTCGAACGCCTGCTGACCAAAGGGTGCTACGGCGTCATCACGACCCACTATGCCAATATCAAATACTATGCGTCGAATACCGAGGGCATCGCCAATGGCGCCATGATGTTCGACGTGCAGAATATCCGCCCGCTGTTCCGCCTCGAAACGGGCAAGCCGGGCAGTTCGTTCGCCGTGGAGATCGCCCGCAAGATCGGGCTCCCGGAGGATATTATCCGCGCGGCGGGCGAGAAGGCCGGCAGCGACCATATCAACATCGAGAAGCAGCTGCGTGAGATCGCCCGCGACAAGCATTACTGGGAACAGAAGCGCGACCGCATCCGCTTGACCGACCGCAAGGTCGAGGAGTTGGAGCAGACCTATGCCGGGCAGCTGTCGAAGATCAGGGCCGAGCGGCAGGAGATACTCAAAAAGGCCAAGCTGGAGGCGCAGCAGCTGATCGCCGATGCCAACCGGCAGATCGAGAATACGATCAGGACGATCCGCGAGGCGCAGGCCGAAAAGGAGCTGACGCGCCTTGCGCGCCGCGAACTGGACGATTTCCGCGACGCGGTGACGAAGACCGATACGGCGGACAAGGATGCCGAGGTCGCCCGCGAGATCGAACGTATCGAACGCCGCCGTCAGCGGCGTGAAGAACGCAAGGCGCAGCGGGGCGAGGCGCAGGCGGCGGGGGCTGCCCCTGCCGAAGCTCCGAAACCGCGCGAGGTGGAGGCCGGGTCGAAAGTCCGCATGGCCGGACAGGATATGGTCGGCGTGGTGCAGTCGGTCAAGGGGCGCAAGGCGCAGGTCGCCTTCGGCCAGATACTGACTACGGTCGACCGGAAGATGCTGACCGTGGTTTCGAACAGCGAGTTCCGCGAGGCGACACGCCCGCAGACGGCGCGGACGGTGGTGTCGGCCGGCATTTCGGCCCGCAAGCTCAGCTTCAAAGACCATATCGACGTGCGGGGCATGCGTGCCGCCGAGGCGCTGGACGCCGTGCAGGATTTCATCGACGACGCCCTGATGGTGGGCGTGGGGTCGGTGTCGATTCTCCACGGCAAGGGCACGGGGGCTCTCAAGGAGGAGATACGCCGCTACCTGCGCACGGTGCCTGAGGTCGAAAGCGCCCGCGACGAGCATGCCGACCGGGGCGGGGCGGGAATTACGATCGTGACATTTGACCTTTCGTGAGGACGGCTGCCTCCGGCGCTTCCGCTCGCGGCAGCCGCATACTCCGCGTATGTTCCTGCCCCGCCGGCTTCGTGAAGCCCCGGATGCCATCCGCCCGGCGAAAAACGGATAAGATACAGGATGAACTACAAACTCTCGGAAATAGCCGCCGTTGTCGGCGGGAAATTTACAGGCTGCGATGCCGAAGTGCGGTCGGTTGTCACAGACAGCCGTTCGCTGTCGTGCGAACTGGGCTGCTGCCCGATGTTCGTGGCCATGCGCGGTGCCAATCACGACTCGCACGGATTCGTCGCCCAGATGTCGGCGCGTGGTGTGCGTGCGTTCCTCGTCGAACGGGATGTCGAGTGCCCCGCCGATTGCGGCTTCGTGCGTGTGGACAACGCCATCGATGCCCTGCAACGCCTTGCGGCGCACTACCGTGCGCAATTCAGGGGTACGGTCGTCGGCATCACCGGTTCGAACGGCAAGACCGTCATCAAGGAGTGGATCGCCGAAGAACTGCCCGCGGGGATGAAATATTACCGCTCTCCGAAAAGCTACAATTCGCAGCTGGGCGTGCCCCTCTCGGTGCTGATGCTCGAAGGCGACGAGGAGTTAGCCATCTTCGAGGCGGGCATTTCGAAGCCCGGAGAGATGGAGCGGCTGGAGCGCATCATCCGTCCCGACGTGGTTGTTTTTACCTCGATCGGCGACGCGCACCAGGAGAATTTCCTCAATCTCGAGCAGAAGTGCGACGAGAAGATGGTGCTGGCCCGCAATGCTTCGAAAATCGTCTACCACAGCTATTATGAACCGCTGGGGGGCATGGTCGCGGCGCGTTTCGCCGACCGCAAACCCTTCGATGCCGCGGCATTCCCCGAGGTGCCCGAATCGGTCATCGGCAACGCCGCGTCGCGCCGCAATGCCCAGATCGTCGAGGCGTTCTGCGCCGCGATGCACTATCCCGCGCCGTCGTTCGCTTCGGCGCCTACGTTGCCCATGCGCCTCGAGGTGAAGGAGGGCATCAACGATTCGATCCTGATCAACGACGCCTATAACCTCGACCTCAATTCGCTGGCGCTGGCACTCGATTACCTGCACGGCGTGGCGCTGAACCGCCGCCGTACGCTCGTCCTGTCGGATATCTCGCAGAGCGGGCTTTCCGACGACGAACTCTACGGCCGTGTCGCGGGGATGGTCGCACGTGCCGGCGTCGACTTCCTGATCGGCATCGGCCCGCGCCTGAAACGCCATGCCGGTCTGTTCGGCTGCGACAAGGAGTTTTACGCCTCGACCGACGAGTGCATCGCGCGCATCGACCGCAGGGCGGTGGCCGGGCGTGCCATCCTGCTGAAAGGCGCCCGCGATTTCCGTTTCGAGAAATTGGCGCACGCCCTCGCGCGCCGCAGCCATACGACAGTGCTGGAGGTCGACCTCGACGCTATGACGCACAACCTTAATTTCTTCCGTTCGAAGCTCAGCTTCGGTACGAAGCTCGTGGCGATGGTCAAGGCCGGTTCGTACGGTGCCGGCGATTTCGAAGTCGCGCAGCTCTTGCAGCACCAGGGCGTCGATTACCTGGCCGTGGCGTTCGCCGACGAGGGGGTACTGTTGCGGGAGCGGGGCATTTCGATGCCCGTCGTGGTGCTCAACGCCGATGCCGACAGTTTCGATCAGATGATCGCCAACCGCCTCGAACCCGAGATATACAGCCTTCATTCGCTCCGAGCCTTCGCCGGGGCCGTGGTGCATGCGGGCGAGAGCCGTTACCCGATCCATATCAAGCTCGACACGGGTATGCACCGGTTGGGCTTCATGGACGACGAAGTCGGGGCGCTGTGCAAGGCGCTGGCGGAAACCCCGCAGGTCAAGGTCGCTTCGGTCTTCTCGCACCTCAACTGTGCCGACATGCCCGAAGAGGATGCCTATACCCGGGCGCAGATCGCGCTGTTCGACCGCATGAGCGCCCGCGTCGCCGCTTCGCTGCCCTACCCGGTTATCCGCCATACGGCCAATTCGGCCGCCATCGAACGTTTCCCCGAGGCGCAGTTCGACATGTGCCGCCTCGGGCTGGGGCTTTATGGCTTCGGCTACCGGCATAACGGGATGCTGCGTCCCGTCTCGACCCTCCGCACGCGTATCGTGCAGGTCAAGCACCTGCCCGCAGGCGACGCCGTAGGGTATGGACGGGCCGGAAAACTCACGCGTGAAACTACGACGGCGACGATCCCCATCGGATATGCCGACGGGCTCGACCGCCATCTGGGCTGCGGCCGCTGGTCGGTGCTGGTGGCCGGGAGTTCCGCCCCCATCGTCGGACGCATTTGCATGGACAGCTGCATGGTCGACATTACGGGGATTCCCGGCGTGAAGGAAGGCGACGAAGTCGTGGTCTTCTCGCCCGAGCCGGGCAACGACCTGGAAACGATGGCCCGCGTGCTCGATACGATTCCCTATGAGATCATGACCTCGGTTTCGGGGCGCGTAAAACGGATTTACCTCAAAGAATAACGATATGAAATGCTATGATTGCGGCGGTGAAATCGCTTCCGGCACTGATAAGTGCCCCTCCTGCGGTTGTCCCGCCGGGCGCGATGAGGCCGCCGGGTGCCTCGGGGCGCGGCTGCTGACGGCACAGCTCGAATCCGAATCGGCCCTCGACCAGTTGGGCAAGGCCCGCAGCGCCATGTTCGCCGCGGCATTGCTGGCGCTCGCCAGCGGCGTGGTCGAACTGGTCAACGCCCAGGGAAACGGGGTGAGGCTGGTGGTCGGAATCGTGATGCTCGTGCTGGCGGGCGGCTATGTGGCTATCGGCTGCAATGTCCGCAAATCCCCGCTGGTGCTTTCGGTTGCGGGGCTGGTCGTGAGCGCATTTTTCCTGAGCGGTGTTTTCGGGGTGGTGATCGCCGGTGTCATGGCGCTGAGCGTCTGGTTTGCTGTGCTGTATACGAAAGCCGTTGCCCGGGAGCGGGAACTCCGGGCCAAACTCGAAAAACTGAAATAAGATGTACGGAACGCTCTATCTGATCCCGTGTCCGATTTCGGACGAGACGGCACCGTGGGACGTGCTGCCCGCGGCGAACCGTGCCGTGATGGATTCGCTCGACTATTTCATCGTCGAAAACACCCGTTCGGCGCGGCGCTTCCTGTCGAAGGCCGGCATCGCGCGGCCGATCGACACGCTGGAGTTCCGCGAGCTGAACGAACATACCGTCGCCGGGCGTGAGGTCGAAGAGCTGGTGAAACCGCTCGTTGAGGGCCGCTCGGCGGGGGTTGTTTCCGAAGCGGGCGTGCCGGGCGTCGCCGATCCCGGGGCACTGGTCGTCGAGGCGTGCCACCGCCACGGTATCCGCGTAGTGCCGCTCGTCGGGCCGTCGTCCGTCATCCTGGCCGTCATGGCTTCGGGGCTCAACGGGCAGTCGTTCGCCTTCAACGGCTACCTGCCCGTCAAGCCGCCCGAACGGGTGCAGGCGATCCGTCGCTTCGAACGCCGTGCGCAGTCCGAACGCCAGTCGCAGCTCTTCATCGAGGCGCCTTACCGCAATGTGAAGCTGATGGAACAGCTCCTGCAAACCCTTGCCCCCGAGACGCGCCTGACGCTGGCGATGGACATTACCGCTCCCGGCGAATATATCCGTACGCTCCCCGTGCGCGAGTGGCGGTCGGTGCGGCTGCCGGAAATGAACAGGCGCCCGGCGATTTTTATCATCGGGTAGGCATGGCCCGGCGGTTGGTATACAATTTGTTCGAATATAAGACGGAAAATCTGAAAAACACGAGATATGAAAAAGGAAAAAACTTATAATGAGGCTGTTGACGGTGACGAAGGATTCGTTCCCGGTGAAGGTTACCCTTCGTGCGACGGCGAACCCTGTGCCAATGTGTCAGACGATTCGCAGGACGGGACTGACACAATGGCAGACGCTGCCGAAGGCGGCGACAAGGCCGGAGCGGGATCGGATCTGACGGCGGCGCTGGCCGAGTGGCAGGATAAATTCATCCGCCTGCAGGCCGAATTCGATAATTACCGCAAGCGTACGCTCAAGGAGAAGATGGACTTGGTGCAGACCGGCGGTCGTGACGTGCTGCTGGCGATGCTCCCCGTGCGCGACGACGTGCAGCGTGCCGTCGATGCCATGCAGAAGAGCGACGACATCGAGGCGCTGCGTGCCGGCGTGATGCTTATTTCACAGAAATTTACCGATACGCTCCGCCAGAAAGGGGTCACCGAGATCGACGTCAAGGGCAAGGAGTTCGACGCCGACCTCTGCGAGGCGGTGGCTAAATTCGCTGCCGGAGAGGAAATGCAGGGCAAGGTCGTCGACATTGTCCAGACGGGTTATATGCTGGGTGATAAGGTGCTGCGTTTCGCAAAAGTTGTTGTAGGAGAATAATGTCATGGCAGAAAAGAGGGATTACTACGAAGTGCTGGGCGTCCAGAAAAACGCTAACGCTGACGAAATAAAGAAGGCTTACCGCAAGGCGGCCATCCAGTACCACCCCGATAAAAACCCGGGTGACAAGGAGGCCGAAGAGAAATTCAAGGAGGCGGCCGAGGCATACGATGTGCTGTCGAACCCCGACAAACGTGCCCGTTACGATCAGTTCGGCCATGCCGGGATGAGCGGCGCCGCGGGTGGCGGGGCAGGCGGCTTCGGCGGCTTCAGCGGCGGCGGTTTCTCGATGGAGGATATCTTCTCGCAGTTCGGCGATATTTTCGGCGGACATTTCGGTGGCGGGTTCCGCTCGTCGTCGTCATCGGGCGGCGGGCGGCGCGTGAACCGGGGATCGGATATCCGCATCAAGGTCAGGCTGACCCTCGCAGAGATCGCCAACGGCGTCACCGAGAAACTCAAGATAAACAAGACCATCGCCTGCGATAAGTGCGGCGGTACGGGGGCCAAGGACAGCAACTCCTACTCGACCTGTTCGACCTGCAACGGTACGGGTTATGTGACGCGTGTGGAGAACACCTTCTTCGGCCGTATGCAGACGCAGGGCGTCTGCCCCACGTGCGGCGGTACGGGCAAAGTCATCACCGCACCCTGCGACAAGTGCAAGGGCGAGGGAACCCTCCGCGGTCAGGAGGTCGTGGAGATCCGAATCCCGGCCGGCGTGGGCGAGGGGATGGTGCTCACCGTCACGGGCAAGGGTAATGCCGCCCGTCACGGAGGCGTCAACGGCGACCTGCAGGTCATGATCGAAGAGGAGTCCAATCCCGAGCTGGTGCGTGACGGCAACGACCTGATCCACAACCTCAATATCACCGTTACGACAGCCCTGCTGGGCGGTACGGTCGAGGTGCCGACGGTCGATGGCCGTGCCAAGATCAAGATCGCCCCGGGAACGCATGCCGGCAAGGTGCTGCGCCTGGGCGGCAAGGGGTTGCCCGACGTCAACGGCTATGGCCGCGGCGACGAACTGGTCGTGGTCGACATCACGATCCCCTCGAAGCTCAGTGCCGAGGAGAAGCGGCTGGTCGAACAGCTGGCGCAGCAGCCCGGTTTCCAGCATGCCGAATCGGTCAAGAACCAGAATATCTTCGAGCGGATGAAGAGTTTCTTCCGGTAGGGAAGCAGCGGTTTGCCTATGCGGCGGGATGTCGGGGGACTTTGCGGGCCACGGCATTCCGCCGTCGTTCGCAGCGCCCCTTCCGCTGCGGTGCACGGAGGCTTGCGGGCGTATTCCCCGCCGCCTTTCCCGGGGCCATTGCGCCTGTTACCAGCCTGTTTGAGGGGTGTTTCCCCTCCCGCACCGCTGCCGGGGTTTTCCCCTGCTGCGGGCATCGGACGTCTGGCACCGCATCCTCGGCAGGACTTTACGGGCGCCGCAGGCGGAAAAAAGGGTTTTGCAGGCAATAAAATTGCCGGAGAATTCGTATCTTTACCAAAAATAATTAGGAGGACACGCCATGTTAGGTTTCACCCCGTTCAAGAGACACGCCAACAAGTTTAACTACATACCGCGCTACTACGATCCCGAAAAGGAGGCACGCGAGCAGCGCCGTGCCGAACTTCGCGGCGAGAGGGCCGAAGACGGGGATCGTGAGTACCGTCCCGGACAATATATCCGTACGCAGCGCGATGCCCGTGCCGCCCGCCGTTCCAAGGAGGATGACAAGGGTCGTATGCGCATCTGGAAGATGGCCGGTGCCGCAGTTATCGTCCTGCTGTTCATCTACATCCTTTATCCGAAGCTCGCCGATGTGTTCCTGCGTGCCCGTACGGCGCCGGCACAGACCGAATCCGCTGCCACCGAATCCGCTCCGCGCAACGGGCTCGACCAGACGGGTATTTCCGACGTAGAGTGGCAGGAGCAGCCTATCACGGTGGTTCCCAACGATTATCAGGAATAAATGGCAGATAAGATCAGATTATTACCCGAAGTCGTCGCCAACCAGATTGCTGCGGGCGAGGTCGTCAACCGTCCCGCATCGGTGGTCAAGGAGATGATGGAGAACGCCATCGACGCCGGCGCCCGTACCGTGAAGGTCAACTTCCGTGACGGGGGCAAGGATTTGATCCAGATCGTCGACGACGGCTCGGGCATGTCGCCCATCGACGCGCGTATGGCCTTCGACCGCCATGCCACCAGCAAGATAACTTCCGTCGAAGACATCTACGCCCTCAATACGTTCGGGTTCCGCGGCGAGGCGCTCGCTTCGATCGCCGCCGTGGCGCAGGTCGAACTGCGCACGCGGCAGGAGGGCGACGAGGTGGGTACCCAGACCGAAATCAACGGCGGCCAGTTCGCCGGGCAGACTCCCGTGATGTGTCCCGTGGGGGCGCAGTTCTTCGTGCGCAACCTTTTTTACAACGTGCCCGCCCGCCGTCGTTTCCTCGACAAGAGTACGACTTCGGCCGCACAGATCAAGGCCGAATTCCAGCGTGTTGCGCTGTGCAACCCCCATATCGCCTTCGAACTTTACGCCAACGACGCCCCGGTCTATACGCTCTGTGCCACGTCGCTGGCGGGACGTATCGTCGACGTGGTGGGACGCCATATCAAGCAAAACCTGCTGGAGGTCGATGCCGACACCTCGATCGCCCGCATCGGGGGCTATATCGGCCGTCCGGCTGCCGCCAAGCGGCGCAACGGCGAGCAGTACCTCTTCGTCAACGGACGTTATTTCAAGAGTTCGTACCTCACGAGCGCCATCATGAAGGCCTATGAGAAACTGATCCCCGAGAGCAGTTCGCCTTCCTATTTCCTCTACCTGACGATCGACCCTTCGCGCATCGACGTCAATGTCCACCCGCAGAAGACCGAAGTGAAATTCGCCGACGAGGAGGCCGTCTGGCAGATCATCAACGCCGCCGTGCGCGAGACGCTCGCCAAGACGGGGGCCGTGCCGTTGATGGATTTCGACCGCGACGGCATCGTCGAGATCCCGGCATTGAGCAAAGGGGCCGTCTACAGCGAGCCCCGCGCCATGTCCAACGGCGACTACAATCCGTTTCGCGAGGAGTATATCGACCCTACGGCGCCCGATCCCAATGTCGATTTCACGGGCTTCGACGTCCCGTACGACGATCGCGGACAGACGCTTTCCGATACGGCCGGGACGGGCTTCGCCCCGCGCGCCGGTATGGGCGGCGGCATGTCGGGGCGCGGTGCGTCCGGGGGCAGTCTGCCCGGCGGGCTGCGCAGCGCCGGCAGCGGATTTACCCTTCCGCAAACCCCGCCGGCGGGGGAGGATTTCACCATCCCTTCCTCGGCGGCCGACGGGTTCGAGGATTTCGTTTCGGGGAGCAGTTTCGAGGTGGAGTCCGGCGCCGGGTTCGGGACGAGTGCCCTGGAATTCATCCCTTCCGGGGCTACGGCCGGGCAGCAGCGGCTGGCGGTCGAGGGGCGTCCGGAATTTACCGATCCGCTGCCGTTGGGCGGCGGGTACCTCGCCGCGCTGCTGGGCGGGAGGTTCGTCGTGGTGGACGTGCGGCGTGCCCGCGAGCGCATTCTTTATGAGGATTACCTGAAGATGCTCGGAAACGGGTCTTCCGTGAGCCAGCAACTGCTTTTTCCCGAGCGGCTGGTGTTGTCGGGCGACGAATATGCGCTGCTCGAGGAGAACGCCGTGGAATTCGCGTCGCTGGGATTCGACATCGACTTTGCGGGGGAGGGGACGATCGAGGTCAAGGGCACTCCGGCCGATATGCCGGCCGATGCCGTCGACCAGATGGTCTACGACCTGCTGCAAGCCTTTTCGACGCCCGTGTCGCTCGCGGATCAGCGCCGCGAGAAGATCGCCGCCGTCATGGCGCGCGGCGGGGCGAAAGGCATTCCCCGCAATATGTCGCGCGACGAAGCCGCCGTACTGCTCGCCCAGCTCGCCGCTACGGGCAATTTCAGTTTCTCGCCCTCGGGCAAAGCCATAACTGCAGAAATAACCCCCGAAGATATCCGTACCAAACTGGGATAATCCGGTGGAAAAACGTACTTTTGTAAAAATTTTACGCAATGAACAGCTATTTTCAGACACCCCCGGTGGTGAAAAACCTGATAATCATCAATGCCCTGGTCTACATGGCTACGGCCCTGATCCAACCGGCACATAACGCCATCATGGAGTATTGCGCCCTGTGGCTGGGAGCGCCGTTGTTCCACACCTACCAGTTCGTCACCTATATGTTCGTGCATGCCAATTTCAAGCATATCTTCTTCAATATGTTCGCCTTGTGGATGTTCGGACGTACGTTGGAATACGAATTGGGGTCGAAGCGTTTCCTGACCTATTACATGGTTTGCGGCATCGGTGCGGCGCTGATCCAGTATTTCACGGCGCTGGCGTTCGGCGAGCTGCCCATGTCGCTGGTTGGTGCTTCGGGCGCGGTGATGGGGCTGCTGCTCGCCTTCGGCGTCATGCACCCCAATGCGGTCATCATGCTGCTGATCCCGCCGATCCCGATGAAGGCCAAATGGTTCGTCATCATCTACGGCGTCATCGAACTTTTCCTCGGCTGGCGCGGCGTAGGCAATGTGGCGCATTTCGCCCACGTGGGCGGTATGCTTTGGGGTTTCCTGCTGCTCCACTGGTGGAAGCAGCGCGGCATAATCCGCTTCTGAGCCGATGTCCGGCGAATTCTATAAGAACGATTACGGCAGCCGGCGCGGGGAGAAACCGCACCGCAGCCTGCTCATGTGGCTGCTCGACCTGGTGATGACGCTCCTGACCGTCGTTGTCGGGGCCACGATGGCCGTCACCTATTTCGTCCCTTATGTGAACCCCGCCGGGGTCTGGTTCTTTCCCCTGCTGGGGCTTGCCGCCCCGGCGATCTACGTCGCTACGGTCATCCTGGCGCTCTACTGGGTCATCCGCTGGCGGTTGCTCCGCGCCGGAACGATACTGGCGCTGGTCGTCATCGGCCTCTTCAAGGTTTCGCTCTTCTATAAGCCCGAATTCCGCCGCAGCTACGGCGAGGAGAGCTACGACCGCCGGGCTTTCAAGGTCATGACCTATAACGTGCGCAGTTTCTTCGGCGAAAGCGGAGCCAGCAATGTCGATGACATCGTGCGCCTGATCGGCGAATACGATCCCGATATCGTCTGCATGCAGGAGTTCAATGCCCGCCTGGCCGAGAAATCCGACGATTTCGCCCTGTTGGACGAGAAATACGAAAGCGCGGCCTTCGGCCGCACGCAGGCTCCCGATTCGCTGTATGGGGCATCGCTTTTCATCCTGAGCAAATACCGTATCCTGCGCTCGGGCATCGTCCTGACCCCCAATACGTCGGTCTGGGCCGACCTGCTGATCGGTGACGATACGGTGCGCGTGTTCAACAACCACCTGCGTTCGACGGCGATCAAGGCGGCCGACAACGAATATATCACCAACCGCGATTTCATCTCCGACACGGCACGCGAAGTCAAGATCCGCAGCATCGTGAGCCGCCTGCGCGAGAACAGCATCCTGCGTGCCGCACAGGTCGATAGCATTGCCGATGTCATCGCCGACGCGCGTGCGCGGTGCATCGTCTGCGGCGATTTCAACGATACGCCGATGTCCTATGTTTACCGCACGATGGCCGGGGGGCTGAACGACGCTTTCAGCAAGAGCGGTTCGGGCTATTCGCATACTTTCCGCGGCTTCTTCAATACGCTGCGTATCGACTATGTCCTCTGCTCCGACAGTTTCGACCCGGTTTCCTACGAGGTGCCGCAGGTCGAATATTCGGATCACCTGCCCGTCGTGGTGCGTCTCCAAAAGAATCTACTGAATAACTAATCCGATAAACTATGATTTTCGACTCTTTGAAGAACAGCGCGCTCTATTATCCGGTGAGCCCGCGTCTGGAAAAAGCCTTCGGCTTCATCGCTTCGACCGACTGGGAAACGATGGAGCCGGGGATCCATGAACTCGACGGCAAGGACATCTATGTCAACGTAATGGAACCTGAGCTGAAAAAACCGGCGGATGCCAAACTCGAAATACACGACGCCTATATCGACATCCAGGTGCTGATCCGCGGTGAGCAGGAGACCTTCGGGTGGAGCGAGCGTGCCGACCTGCGCAAGCCGCTGGGCGAATTCGATGCCGGGAAGGATATCCGTTTCTTCGACGATGAGCCGCAGACCTTCTATACGCTGCGCCCGGGGCAGTTCACGATCTTCTTCCCCGAGGACGGCCATGCGCCGATGATCGGCGAGGGCAATGTACGCAAGATCATTGTGAAGGTTCGCAAGTAACGGCGGGCCGGATTACGGATGCGCGAGAGGCGGTTCCCTGCGGAACCGCCTCTCGTTTTGCCGTTATGCTGCGTCGGGTTTTCGGGGTGCGAGCCGCATCGCGGGGTAGGTGTAGCAGGCGGTGCAGGCGACAAGGACAATCCCCGAAGCAGAAGCTCCGGGGATTGTGTCGTTATGTGCCGTAAGAGTATTATTTTCCGATGCCGTAGTAGCGCAGCCCGGCGTTGAGCACCTCTTCCTTGTCGAAGATGTTGCGGCCGTCGACCAGGATGTTGTCGCGCATGAGCGTGAGCAATTGCGGCCAGTCGGGCATCCGGAACTGTTTCCACTCCGTGACGAGTGCGATGGCATCGGCGCCCTTTGCAGCTTCGTACATCGAACCTGCGTAATGCACCCCTTCGTCGCCGATCCTGCGGCGGGCTTCCTCCATCGCCACGGGGTCGTAGACCCGAACCGTGGCGCCCGCCTTACGCAACAGGTCGATCACCACCAGTGCCGGCGCTTCGCGCATGTCGTCCGTTTCGGGCTTGAACGCGAGGCCCCATATCGCGATGGTTTTTCCGTGCAGGTCGCCCAGTGCCCGTTGCAGTTTGCCGAACAGGATGGATTTCTGCCCTTCGTTGACCCGTTCCACCGCCTCGATGACCTGCATCGTATAACCGTGTTCCTGGGCCGTACGGGCCAGGGCTTTCACGTCCTTGGGGAAGCACGAGCCGCCGTAGCCGCAGCCGGGGTAGAGGAACTTGCTGCCGATGCGGGCATCGGATCCGATGCCCTTGCGCACCATTTCGACGTTCGCCCCTACCAGGTCGCAGAGATTGGCGATCTCGTTCATGAACGAAATGCGGGTCGCCAGCATGGCGTTGGCCGCGTATTTGGTCATTTCCGCCGAGGGGATGTCCATGAACAGCACCCGGAAATTGTTGATCAGGAACGGACGGTACAGGCGGGTCATCAGCTTGCGCGCCCGTTCGCTCTCGATGCCTACGACCACGCGGTCGGGCGACATGAAATCCTTGATGGCCGCGCCTTCCTTCAGGAATTCGGGGTTCGAGGCCACGTCGAACGGTATCTTGCAGCCGCGTTTGTCTATCTCTTCCCGGATCACGGCCTTGACCTTCTGCGCCGTACCGACGGGTACGGTGCTTTTGGTGACGAGCACCGTATACTTCTTGATGTTGCGGCCGAACGCACGGGCGACTTCGAGCACGTATTTCAGGTCTGCCGAACCGTCCTCGTCGGGCGGTGTGCCGACGGCCGAGAAGACTACTTCCACCTTGTCCAGGCAGTCCGTCAACTCGGTCGTGAAGTGCAGGCGCCCCTCCTCGACATTGCGTTTGACGAGTTCTTCGAGCCCCGGCTCGTAAATCGGGATGAGGCCGTTGTTCAGGGCGTCGATCTTTTTCCTGTCGACGTCGACGCACGTAATATCGAGTCCCATTTCTGCGAAACAGGCACCCGATACGAGGCCGACATAACCCGTACCCACGACTGCGATTTTCATCATATTATGTCCAAGTTTTTGGTTGGTTTAGCGGTGCATGCACCCGGCGATCCGCGCTGCGAGCGCGTGGCATGCCTCGTGCCATGCCGGCGAGAAACCCTGCTTCATTTCCACGGGTTCGCAGATCGCCTCCCACTTCATCTTCTGTGCGAATTCGCCCAGGCAGCGTACGGCGGCACTCGCCCAGCAGAAGGAGCCGAACCAGCCGAAGTTGCGCTGCGGGACGCAGCGTGCCGCGATCAGGTCGAGCAGGCGTGCCACGGGCGGGTAGAGCCCTCCGTTATAGGTCGGGCCGCCCACGATGAGCGTGTCGTAACGGAATACGTCGCGCAGGACGATGGATTCATCGGCGTAGGACATGTTGTGGACGAAGATCGGGCCCACACCTTCGGCGGCCAGTTCGCGGGCTATGCGCTCGGCCATCTGCTCCGTATTGCCGTACATCGAGCCGTAGGCGATCACCACGCCCGGTTCGCCTTCGTAGCGGCTCAGACGGTCGTAGACGTCCATCACCTGCGGGATCTCGCGCTGCCATACGGGGCCGTGGGTCGAGCAGATGGTCGTGGGGTTCAGGCCCCGTACCTTCGCGAGCGCCTTTTGTACAGGCCCTCCGTATTTGCCGACGATGCAGGCGTAGTAGCGGCGCATTTCGTCCCAGTAGCGCGACGGGTCTATCTGCGAGTCGGTAATGCCGCCGTCGATGGCGCCGAACGTGCCGAAGGCGTCGCCCGAGAAGAGCGTGCCGGCCTCGGCACACCATGTCACCATCGTTTCGGGCCAGTGTACCATCGGCGCCATGTAGAACGAGAGCGTTTTCGAGCCGAGCGATATGCTGTCGCCCTCCTTGACTTCGAGCGTCCCGGTGTCGATGCCGTAGAATCCCTGGAGCATCTGCAGCGTCTTGGCGTTGCCCACGATTTGGATGTCGGGGTAGAGCATGCGCAGTGCGCGCACGGACGACGAGTGGTCGGGTTCCATGTGGTTGATGACCAGGTAGTCGATCTTGCGGTCGCCGATGGCCTCGCGGATGTTCTCTGTCAGACGGCTGCCGAAGCCCTCTTCGACGGTATCTATCAGTGCGACCTTCTCGTCGGCAACCAGATAGGCATTGTATGAAACCCCCTGCGGGAGCGACCAGAGACCTTCGAAACGGGTGGTTGTGCGATCGTTGACCCCGACGTAATGGATGCCGGGCAAAATTTCGGTGATGTTCATGGTTCGTGACGTATTTGTTTCAAAGATAGTGAAAAATATGCCAAAGCGGAACGGCGCGGGCCTTCCTGCATGCCTGATTTTCCCTATCGTCCGGTATTAAAAATTTGCGTAAAGATAACCGTTTTTTCGGATATGCGTAAAATCTGTTTCCGAAAAAAACAATTCCCGCGTGATGGGGCGGCTGCACTGAGGGCTTTCCGGCCGGCCGGGTGCCTGCGGCGTTGGCCGCGCGAGCTTCTTCTTTTAATTGCTTAACTTGCTGTGCATTAGTTTGGTATATGTATGAAAAAAAGCCTTCGGCATTTACCGAAGGCTTTGGAAATATTACAAGCCGGGGCTTAGAGCAACCGGAAGAAATCCGAGCGTACGCCCTGCATGCTCACCGCGTCGTTCTTTACCGACTCCGGAATCGTCGCACGAGTGTATACGCACACGTCGCCGGTGTCGGCCGTGCTGGTCAGCGTGATGGTGTTGGACGATTCGTCTGCCGTGACCGTGTACGAGCTTCCCCAGGGAGTGTTGTCGCTGTAATTTCCCGAAAGTACATCGCCTTTGAGCAAGTAGCTGCCCGTGTATTTCTGGTACTTTACGGATTCGATCTTCTGGTAGATGGTGAACGACCCTCCGTCAAATGCGATGTAGGCGTCGAACACCTGCGGAGCCTGGCCTGTCCATGAGGTCAGGCGCCATTCTCCGACGAGTTGCTTGGCCAACGGCGTGTTGTTATCTTTCTTGTCGTCGTCGCACCCTGCGAACAGGCTCATGCCGAGTATGGCAAAGAGAATATAGATAGTCTTTCTCATGATCTTTTTGCTGTTATCGTAATTCGTATTATAACCAACCTCCGTTCCCGGCCTGTACGCCGCGGGCGATGATGGCGAACTCCTTGGTGATCGTCATGCCGCCCATCACGGTACCTGTACCGACCTTGTCGCCGCCGCCGATTGCCGTAACCGTAATCTTCGCTACGCCGGACTTGGTGCACTTGATCTTCAGTTTGCCGTAGGCCATTGTGGGCAAGGTTTCGATCCCCAATTTGGCCATGTCGGCTGCGGACATCGAAACACCGGTGTAGGTGAGGTTCGTTGCGCTGCCACCGAAGAACTGCGTCAGGGGAACGAGTTCTTCAGCCCCTACGCCGACCTTGAGGCACGGCGTGCCTTCGATCTGCATCAGCAGTTGATAAGCGTCTACTGCGCCTGTACCCAGCTGCTTGCGGTAGTTTTCGAGGTACATCGTGCCGTTCGACTCCTTTGTGCCGTCGAGATACCGTTCCATGTCGTTCACCGAGGTGAGGAGCATGCTGATAAACTCGTTGCGGGTGTAGTGCTTGCCTTGTTTCAGCGCATAGGAGAGTCCGAGTGCTGCCACGCCCGACATGTGCGGGCAGGCCATCGAGGTTCCCTGCATGTATCCGTAGTCCGAACCCTCGTTCATTTCCGAAGGCATCGTCGAAAGTACCGTAGCGGTCGAATTGCTTGCAATGTAAGCGTCGCCGCCCGGCGCCGAGATGTTACAGCCGGGGCCGTAGTTGGTGTAGCTTGCAGGCAGGAAGTCGGGCGAGAACGAGGTTACCGAAATATAATCGCGGAACGCCCCGGGGTACCCGGCACGGTCGAGTGCGTCGTTGCCGGCCGAGAAGATGACCAGACCGCCGTCGATCGCGTCGCAGTTCGACGTGGCGATGAAATAGGCGAGTGCGTCGTGCTCCGCTTTGGCATTTTTGGCGTACTGGTCGTCGGAGGTGTAGCCACCGCCCTTGATACCCATCGAGCACTGGATGATCGAAGCACCGTTGTCGGCCGCGTATTTGAATGCCCTTGCCATGACGGCCGTCGTGCCCGAACCTGCTGCGGTGCCGGACAGGGCCTGGCACGACATGATCCGTACACCGTCGTTGTTGCCCGAGCCGCCCGCTACTCCGCAGACACCGATGCCGTTGTTGTTGACCGCCGCTACCGTGCCTGCGGTATGCGTCCCGTGACCGGAGTCGCCGTCGCCCTTTGCGTCGACCACATCCCAGGAGATGGGGCCGTTCGTAACGAAATTGTACCCGTAATAATCATCCACGTAACCGTTGCCGTCGTCATCGACGCCCGTGGTTCCGGTCATCTCCCTGGTGTTGACCCACATGTTCGCAGCCAGGTCGGGGTGCGTATATTTCACGCCTTCGTCGACTACGGCTACGATGATCTTGGGATCTCCGGCCGTGAGTTTCCATGCCTCTTCCACGTTGATGTCCGCACCTTCGCGCGCGGTCTGTGCCACGGCCTTGTCGCCTTTGTTGATATAGTGCCACTGGCGCTTCAATTCCGGGTCGTTGAACGGCCATACGATCGAACGTGTGCCTGCCGACATGGCGGGCGCATCCGAACGGAGCGGGGTGGCCTTGCCGTCCCACATTTTTTCGAGCTTCGTGTTGAACTGGATGTTCGCCACTTCGGCTACGGCCGACAGTTTCTGTGCGGCGAGATCCAGGTCGACTTCGGTGTCGAACTGCAATTCGTACCACCTGTGCAGGCCGGCTGCGCGCGTGCGCTCCTCGTTGCGTGTGTCTACCGGGAACAGGCGGTTCAGGGAGCTGACGTTCAGCTCCGAAAGTATTTCATCTACGGAGACGATACCCGCGCGGGTAGCGACCGACCGTGTCTTGGCGGCGGCTTCGGCGGCCTGTTCGAGGCTGCCGATGGCTGCGTCGTCGAAATAAACGAGCAGGCTGCCCGCTTCGGCGTCGATCGAGGTGTTGACGATCTTATGCGATGTGGCGGGTATCTGCGAACCGCCGTCGGTTGCGTCGGTCATAGGGTCTGACGTACAACTCGCAAGCAGAAGCGCCGTAATGAGTAGTAATTTTTTATCAATCATAATCCGAGTTATTTTTTGAGGGTCTCCCCTCCCCGGTGGAAGGGGAGACCGCTCTTGATCACTAATTGGGTGAACGACTGAAATTATTTAGCCATTTTTTTCAGGGGCATTTTCTCCATGCCTCCGCTTTGCAGAGTGTTTGCCCGGGGTGCAAAACCTTCGGAGAACGAACTCATCGCGGGAGTTGCGATCCGAACGGACACCTCACCTTCGAGCGGGTTCGCGCCGCGGTTGACGGGCTTGCCGAACAGTTCGTCGATCAGGGCATGGGCACGTTCGCGGCCGCGCAGTTCGACGTAGTTCGAGGGGTTGATGGAAATTTCTTTCGAGAGGGTCAGCATCTTATCCGAGGCAACCTTGCGCGGTGCGGCTGCTCCCGTGTTGCTACCGGTCGCCGGCACCATCAGCGGGGACGTATAGCTTTCCCAGTTGCCGATCGAGTTCGTATAGTTGGCATCCGTGTATGCCTTGACTAATATGGTGTCGAAATTATACTGATCCGACCAGTCGGGGCCACAAACCAAGGCGAGATACCCGTCTTCCGTGACACCTCCGACCATCATGCCGTCGATTGTGTCTGCACCCTTGCTCTTCTCTTTGTCCAGAATGTAATACTTGAGGTAGAGCGTCGCCCCCTGATAGGGAATCGTGCCCATGGGCTGTCCTTTCAGAACATAGATGATCCCGTTGTACCACCCCCAGACGACCGTGTCTTGGTTGTTTGCTCCGAGCGAGAGGCCCGAGACATTGATTGCATCCAGATTGCTGGTATCTTCGGTCTCATTCTCCGAGAAGACGACCTGGCCGATCTTGCTGCGAGCCGTTTTACCGGAGCCGTCGTTGCTGATTCCCCACAGGTTCCATGTCTTGAACAGTTGGGCTTTATCGCTGAACACATAGAGGTCGTCGATCGTGTACTTGCGCTGCAGCGGATCTGCCTTGCCGGCAGTAGTCTGTTCTACGGCGAACAGTTTGCCGTTGTAACCGTTGTCGGCGTATACCAGCAGGGTGTAACTTGTACCTGCCGACAGACCCGTATAGAACGGAGCGTAACCTGTGCCGTTAATCTTTTCGAGTTGAGCTGTGGTAAGTACCTTGCCGGATGCCTTGACACCCGCGATCAGCTGCGATTCGTTCATGCCCTGGGTCGAAGCCGTCGTGAACAGGCCGATGTAGCCCGATGCGATCTCCTCACCGAACAGGATGGCCTTGATCGAGTTCTCGGGTGTGTGGCCTTCGGGCTCTTTCTCCCACGTAAGCTCTGTGCGGACGCTCATTATGACGGGTTTCTCCTCGCCGGCCTTGACGTAACCGAACGATACGTACCCGTATTTCTGGAGGTTGCCTTTTTCGTCATAAGAATTGCCGACGATGGTGTAGATGCCGGTCTTCTCCATGACGGCGGTGATCGTACCCGAAGCCGTGATCTCTTCGCTCGGGATCGTCCCTGCGTCGATGTCTCCCGATTTGGCCGCAGCGAGCGACTCGCTGAGCGCACCCTCGAAGAAGGCATATTTCACCTTGTCGACGTCGCTGCCGAGCGTAGCCGTGATGGCGACCTTGCCGTCTGCGGGCGCCGACTTCTCGAAGACTACCGAGTAATCGTGGCTTACCGCACCCGGGAACAACAGGCGGGTCATTTCGGTATTGGCCTTGAAGTGGCTGGTCGCTTCCCATAGCGAAGGTGTCGTCAGAAGGATCGCCTTCGGCGGGAAGGTGAGGACACCGTTTTCCAGCGTGCCGTACATCGTGGCCGAAGCCATGCCGGGATAATTCTCCTGGCAGAACGAAACGATCACGAATGCGCCGTTGTCTTCGTAACCGACGTCGTTGATCTCAAAACCAGTCGGCTGTACCGGGAACCATACTTTTTCGGGATCCCGCGCGTCGATGATGGTATAGGTCGGAACGGAGGGAACGTTGGAATACCTTACACCGACGATTTTGGCCATGTAGGCTTCGTCATAAATATCCTTGATACGGTAGTAACCCTTCATATCGGCACGTTCGTAAATCTCGACTTCCTTTTCTGCATTGGGGACACCGTTTTCCTTTATGTTGGAGCCCATTATCGCCGTGAAGAAATCGTCGCGCCACGTGCCTTTGGTTTCACCGTTGGGGCCCTTCACGAGATCCCACTGGACGCGGGTGACGCTGAAATCGAGCCCGTTGGAATATTCTCCGTAAAGCAGTGCGTATTTCTTGTCCTTCACCACGATGGAGCAATTGTAGGTCTTACCGACCTCAGCTCCGGGGAAGTCCACCGAGAACGTGGTTGCTTCCTGTCCGGCCTCGAATTTGATTTCCGAGACCGTGAAAAGCCCGTCCTGGGTGCTGCTGACTTCCACAGGCACGGTGATCGCATCGTTGTAGTTCTTGCGCATGGCCGTGAAGGTCAGGGTCGTAGGCTCCGCCGGATCGAGCTCTTGGTCGCCGGCATTTTCCTGCGAGGGAAAATAAACGCCGTAGCAGTCCGTGTCTTCGCCTTCGCCGGGAGTATACTTAATGTCGTCCGAGCAACTTGCGAGCACGAATGTCGCTGTGAGCGCGTACAATATATATTTGATTGTTTTCATACTATTCGGTCTTTGGTATTAAAGCAAATTTTGCATATTGCCGTTACTTATCCGTCCAAGGTGTTATCTTGCCCGAGGGGTCGGGGTTGTTGACTACGGCGGGGTTGTTCTGGATTTCACCACGGGGAATGACAAAATTCCAGTGGGGAGCGCGGCCGTCGGTGTTCAAACGATAATCGGAAGGAGAATTGGTACCCTTGTAGCCGCGGGTCATGGACATATCCAGACGTTTCAGGTCGAACATGATGATACCCTCGCCCCAGAACTCGATGCGTTTTTGGAGGATCAGCTCCTCGATGAAACTCTTGAGTGTCGGCGTGCGTTCGCTACAATCGTACGAGCCGTCGGTGAAACGGTACTTCATGAATTCGTTAAGCAGTTCACGGGCGGCGACGATATTGCTTTGCGCCGTAGCTTCCGCTTCGATAAGGTACATCTCCTCGACGCGCATGCAGGGAATATCCGTAGCTCCGCCGACTTTGAAGTCGGTATAGTTGCCCTGGGCGGGACGGAACTTGATATTGACATAGTCTTTCAGCGTTGCGAAGTATGCACTGCCGTTGGGGCGGCAACTCTTGTACGCGTAGAAATTGCGGTCGGGATCGAGCCACGAATGCTTGCGGAAATCCTTGTCGTCGATCTTGTTGTAGAGGGCCTTGTCAATGGCACGGCCTACCTGGTGTCCGTATCCCCACGACTCCTCGTTACCGATGTGGGCCTGGAAGTTCAGCAGGTTGGAAACGTTGTCGCTGGTGAGCGGCAGGCCCCAGATCCACGATTTGTTTGCCGTCGCACTATTGAAACCGGTCGTCGGATCCTCCCACTGTGCCTGGGTCAGGGGTGTGCAACCGCTCGTGGTGATGGCTTTGCGGGCATACTCTGCGGCCTTCTTGTAAGCATCGGGATTGTTGTCGGCAGTACCGCGTTCCAGATAAGCACGTGCCTGGAGCCCATAGACCATAGCCAAACTGGGCGTGTAGGGATCTGTCGCCGAGTAATCGGAAAGGTATGTCGCCGCCTTTTCGAGGTCGGGGAAGATCACTTTCTCGTAGACGTCAGCTGCCGACGCACGGGGATTGGCCTTAGCTTCGGCCTCGGTCGTGGTCTCAGTTACGATCGGTACGGCAAGGCCGAGCACTCCGTCTGCGGACGTGTATTTATTCTCCTTGAACTCATAGAGACGTACCAGGTCGAGGTAGAACGAAGCCCGGTAAGCATAAGCGAAGCCGAGGATATGCTTGGTTGCGGTCGTGAGAGCTTCCGGGTCGATGGTGCTGATGATGTCGTTGGTCGACTTGATCCAAGTGAAATAGTTGTTCCAGGTCAGGAGATTGGCCGCGTAGTTCTCTGCGAGAGCATCGTTGGCGCCCCACTGGCTGAACCAGTCGTAGCCCGTATCGCCCGTTATGGCCATGTCGCCTGCTGCTGAATCGGTAGCGAGGTGGATGGCCGGGAGGGAGAAATTCCAGTGCATATTGCCGTAGTCGGTAAGCGACTTAACCTGGATAAGCGCCGTGGGGATACCTTTCACCATCGCTTCGAGGGCCGAGGCGGAACCTGCGAGCTGGTCGGATGTGGCCCTGTCGGTCGGGAATGTTTCCTTGATGCACCCGCTAAGCAGTGCAGCCGAAGCAAGGGCTGCTATAGATATTTTCAGTATATTTTTCATATCCGAATAATTAGCTGGTTATGGATTAGAATTGGATATTGATACCGCCCGAGATGGTGCGTATCGGAGAATAGGTTGCGTAATTCGAGGTTCCCAGAACGCCCTGGTTGTCCGTATTGTCTGCGTAGCGCGGATCCAGTCCCTTACGCTTGGACCAATAGAATACGTTTTCGCAGGCGAGGTAGATACGCATCTTGCCGACTCCGAATTTCTGGGTGAACTTCGACGGCAGTGTATAGCCGAAGTTGATGTTCTGCAGGGTCAGGTAGCTTGCGTCGATCAGGAAACGGTCGGAGGTATCCGTCGTGTTCGAATCGCCGTACTGCATACGCGGAATGTTCGAGTTCGGATTCTCCGGTGTCCATGCGTTGAGTATGTCCTTGTGCCAGTTCACGCCGATGCTGCCGGTCGAGGTCGGCGTGCTCATCGCTGCGGCATACCCCGAGTCGTAGATCTTGCCGCCGATCTGATAGTTGAAGTTGATGCCGAAATCGAACCCGAAGAACGAAACGCTCGTGCCGAAGCCGCCGTAAAGGTCGGGGATCGCATTGCCGCAGAGGTAATCGCTACCTTCCGAATAGGCTGTGGTGGTCGTTCGTTCACCCGTCGGCTTCCCGTCCTTGTCCGTTACATCCTTATACCACATGGAACGTCCGTCCTCCGAGACGCCGGCGTATTTCTTCATATAGAAGGTATACAGCGGCAGCCCTTGGCCGTAGAAGAAGCTACTGCCGGCGTAGCCGTAATAACCTTCCACCTCTTTGGTGCGGCGTTCGGGAGGCAATGAAATGATCTTGTTCTTGAGGTGCGTCAGGTTGACGTTGATGTCCCACTGCACGTTTTTGCTGCGGATCGGGGTGAAGTTCAGGTCGACCTCGATACCTTTGTTGGACATGTCGCCGACGTTGGCATAGTAGGAAGAGTAACCCAGCGACGGTGCCGTGGGGAATGCCATCAGCATGTCGGTCGTCTTGCGGTTGAAGTACTCGATGCTACCCGATATGCAGTTCTGGAGCACGCCGAATTCGATACCGGCGTTGAAGTTGGTATTGGTCTCCCAGGTGATGTTGGGATTACCTTTCTCCAGGAATGCCACGGACATCTCTCCATTCGACGAAGCGAGCCGGTAGGTATCCACATAACGGTAGTCACCGATCTTGTCGTTACCCTGCGAACCGATCGATGCCTTGACCTTCAGCATGTCGAGCCAGCCGTGCGTCCCGGACATGAAATTCTCCTTGGTTACGATCCATGCGGCACCTACCGACCAGAAGTTGCCCCAGCGGTGCGAGGGATGGAAGCGCGACGAGGCATCGCGGCGGTACGAAGCCGAGAAGAAATATTTACCGTCGTAATCGTATTGCGCGCGGCCGAAATAGCCTTCATTATTATAGGTGATGACATACGAAGTTGCGCTCTGCTTGTCGATTACCGCACCGGCCAGTTCGTCGTTGTCGGGCGAGAACATGTTGGCCGTGCTGCCGTAAAGCAGGTACTGCCTGCGCTGGTAGTATTCATGGCCGAGCATTACATTGACATTGTGCTTGCCGATGACTTTGGTGTAGTTGAGGATCTGCTGAAGGTTGTGCGAGAAATCACGCGTATGGTATTTGCCTATGATACCGTTCTCATCGGCGAACTGTCCGAAATAGGGGTTCTGTACGGTCGTCCGGCGGGTCTCGTCGAGCGAAACACCTACATTGAAAGTGAATTTGAAATCCTTCAGGAACAATATGTCGAAGAATCCCGTGCCGTTGAAGGCATTGCCTTCCGAACGGTCGGTGTTCAGGCGGGAATCCGCCAGACCGTTCGCATTCGGCAGCAGGGGACGGGTCAAACCGGCGTTCATTCCGTCTCCGTAGTCGTACATCGTGATGCCGGCGTCGTTCTTCATGATATTTCCCTGCCCGTCACGGACGTAGAGGGGATAGATGGGGGCTACGGACGAGGTGAAGGCGAAGAGGTTGGCCGAAGAGTTTCCCTGCCCGTCCGCGCTCAGCGAATTGTAGGTGAAGTTGGCGTAACCGGCGTTGGCACCGACCTTCAGCCATTTTTTGGCCTGGTAATCGGCTTTCAGACGGGCGGTGTAGCGTTCCATATTCGAGTTTTCGGTGATACCTTCGTTATTCAGGTAGCCGAACGAGGCGTAGAACGTACTGCGATCCGTGGCGCCCGATACGCTCACGTTGTACTCCTGACGCATCGAAGAGCGGAAAGCAATATCTTCCCAGTCGTCGGGGGTAAGCAGGTAGTCCTGTCCGTTATAAACGACCCGGTTGCCCAGCGTAGCATTGGGATTGAGTTTCCCGTTTGTGCCGATAACCGACTGGCCGTCGGGCACGCTGTAAACCATGTAGCCCAGACCGCCGTCGTTCTTCGAGGCGGCCAGGTTCTTGTTGGCCATGGCGTGTGCCGTGCTCTCGCTCATGCCCTGTGACCGGTAGTAGCTGTTCAGGGCCGTGTAGTATGTTTCATAATACTGGGCCGGGTTTTTGATGTAGTCGTATGACTGCATCGCGCGCGAGTTCACACCCCACTTGGCATCTACCGTGACGGTGGCTTCCTGTCCACGGGCCTTTTTGGTCGTGACCATGATGACACCGTTGGCACCACGCGCACCGTAAAGGGCGTTGGATGCTGCGTCCTTCAGAACGGTCATCGACTCGATGTCGTTGGGATTCAGATTGTTCAGGTCTCCTTCGTAGGGAGTTCCATCCACGATCCACAGGGGGTCTTTCTCGGCGTTGATCGAACTGAATCCACGGATGCGGACGATCGGGTTGGCACCCGGTTTACCCGATTCGTTGGATATCTGGACACCGGCAACCTTACCGGCCAGCGACTGGGCGACGTTCGACTGCTGCGACTTTGCGATGTCATCCGCCTTGATGACGGTCGCGGAACCGGTAAACGCCTCCTTTTTGGAGGTACCGAACGCCACCACGATCACGTCGTCGATCGCCTGCGTATCTTCGTGCATAGTCACGTCGATGCGCGATTTGCCAGCGATGGGGAGCTGTTGCCCCACATATCCGATGAACGTCACCGAAAGGGTGCCGTCAGCCGGAGCCGAAAGTGAGTACTGGCCTGCCGCGTTGGTCGTAGTACCGATCGAAGTACCGTCTACCATGACAGTAGCGCCCGCAACGGGATTCCCGTTTGCGTCAGAAACTGTACCGGAGACCTGTTTGTTTTGGGCGAATGCATATGCGCCGAGCACCAAAACAGCAATTAACGATAGTACAATTTTTCTTACCATAAGCGTTAATTTTAATTGGTTTTTTAAAATAATAAACGATAAGATCATGAGAAAAACTCTTTATACCTTATTCGCCGTGCTCGGTTTGTGCATGTTCGCCGGCTGCGGCTCTTCGTCGAAAGGCGACGACGCTTCGCCGCTGGCCAAGCAGCTCGTGGGCGAATGGCACCTCGTTTCGTGGAACGGGGCAGCCCCCGGCGTATTCGATGCTTACGTGTCGTTCGCTTCGGATAAGACCTTCGAAATCTACCAGCAGATCGAGCAGGTCGGATACCAGAAATACACGGGTTCCTACCTGATCGGCAACAAGATGCTTTCGGGTAAATACAGCGACAATACGCCCTGGGGCAGCTCTTACGAAGTGTCGTTCGATGAGTCGGGCAATACGCTCACGCTGGTGAGCGATCCTTCGGTGGGCGAAGTGAGCGTCTATACGCGCGCTTCGATACCCGCGTCGGTCAAGGGCGGAGCCACGGTCATGAAGGCCTCTTCCCGCGCCGCCGGCCCGCTGCTATTCTGACGACCCGGTTTTTCTGTAAAACTTTCTGGAAATGCCTTCTGCAATTCGCAGAAGGCATTTCCCATGTTGCGGACTTGTGCGGGTTTTACTTGAAAATAGGCACCGAAACATCGCTTGTTTTGCCCTGGGAGAAACAGAAACCCTTGATTCCAAACTGAATCATATGACTCGGGAAATTAATTAGACATTAATATGTTCCGAATTCAGGTTCGGAAAAATAATACTCCCGACCATTTTACACAACAATCACCTATTCATTACAAGCCCAAAATATTACTCTGCTAAACAACCACTTTCTATTATCATAGACAATTTTCGAATGATTTGCTGTTCTTCATCCTTTCCCCGTGTACTCAAAGGGAGAAGCGGCAGGCCGCATAAATCCAGAATAGATTGTTTTACGTCATCCCGTTCCCGCTGGACAGGCAGATCATGCTGGCTGCCATTGACCTCAACCGCCAATACAGGCATTTTATCACATTTATTATATATCAAGAAATCGACATGACTGTTTCTGCGGATGAATGCCCGCTGCCTGTCCGTTAGCCCGATTTCTTTCCCGACAATATTCCGCAACGGATAATTAGCAATTACCGCGAAGTTAGAAAATCGGGAATCCCGCCCGATAATATTCAGAATCAACTCGTGCATCAGGTTCTCCGAGGCATACCAAGACCCGAACAGCCGACGCAATGACCGCTCGCGATCCGGAGCGAGATTATGATGATACAAATAATCAAAGATCGACTGAAAAGTGATTTCTCCTTTATTGTATTTAATATAGCGAATCAAGTTGCCAATATTGGTCGACAGCGGAGCCTGTTCGAACAACAGTTGAGACATCACTAATTCCAAGCGATTCTTCGCCCGGGAAACAGCTACGTTTATCAACTCCGACTGGTTAATAAAGTCGACTCTCTTATCCGCACTATACGATGACTCCCATTCTTCATCAACTTTTACCTTATCTTTGACCGTTGAGAAGATAACGACCTCTTTCTCGCGCCCTTGAAATTTATGAATCGTATCGGCACAAATATCCTCACGGAGCTTATTAATAGCATTTGCATGACTACGGAATGGAGTGATAACTCCTATGTCAGTTATCCCAGAACACGTTAATCGATTAAACTCCTCACAGACTTTCAGCTGTTCCAACTTATTTACCCACGACTTCCCCTTATAATCGGCACACGGCCTCTCCCGATCAGCGTGACGAACGGTAACGATTGCCAAGGGATGATTGCCCTCTTTGGGATCAGTCCATTCCGATTTGATAATTAGCTTCTTATCGTAGAATTGCTGATTGCAGAAATCAATAATCAGCGGATGACACCGATAATGCTCACGTAGCAAAACGGTCGGCAAATTCGAGTATATCGCTTTCAGAGAACTGATAATGCTATGCTTAACATAGTCGTAGCTCGGATGCACCTGCATTTGCCGGGCATATTCCCGCGCTTGAGGAATAACTTCCGAAGGAACAATTTGCGGCAACTGCATGGAATCGCCTACAATCACCATATTTCGACAGCAGGACATCGCAATAATCGCAGTAATCAAATCAACCTGAGAAGACTCATCGATAATAACATAGTCGAAGACAAAACTTGCAGGAATTGATTTTCGGACGGCATGGGTCGTACTTGTAACGACCGGAACTTGTGAAATAAACTCATCGAACTGCTTTTTGTAATTTTCCAGGGTAAACGCGATGTCCGTTCTCTTAATGTTTTTATTCAAATAATGCTGGAAAATTGTCTGCGAAAGCTCCTGGCACTCCTTAGACAGCTCATCCATTCGGCCCTCTGTCAACAATTCACAGAGACGGTCATATTCCCGATCCAATTTGGACAAACTTCCCTGATAAAACATCTCTCCGGCATAGTCTGCCAAAATTTGCACATCTTTATAGGTGGAGATCGTTAAAGGAATGTGATAATGAAAGAATGTTTTTATATAGATCAAGATATCGTCCAAACATCCGGCAAAACGACTATAAGCGTATTTACTATACTCACGCCATGATTCACAATAATTCTTCAACGCAAGCCACTCTTGGGCCGTATATTTTCGCCCCTTCAGTGCATCGCGGAGCCGTATATATTGAGGTACCGATATATCGGTATTTTTATGAAAATAATCCCACTCTAATAACAGATAATAATTCCTCCTTTACTTGTTGCTGTGAACGAAAAGAATTCATAGAATCTCCCATTTACAATAAAAATTACAAACAAAGTTAAGAAAAAAATTAAGCAATACTCTATAAACAATAAATATGTTGTCTTTTAAGCATTCAACAGCCCCATCAGCAAAATCGACATTCTATTCAGAGCTCTTAAATAATTTATCCACATTCTCCATATCCCGCATAATGCTGGAATCCATGACTTTGGCGTAGCGCTGGGTCATACGGATATCGGAATGCCCCAGCATTTTGGCAATATTCTCCATCGAAACACCGTTCGCCAAAGCCACGACCGTCGCGAACGTATGACGGGCAGTATGTGTGGTCAAATTCTTTTGAATGCCGCAGAAATCTGCAATCTCTTTCAGATAGGAATTCATCTTCTGGTTACTCGGCACGGGCAGGAGTGCGCCAGTTTTCGTACACAGTGGATGATTCTTGTATTTTTCCATGAGTAACTGCGGAATCTTCAGTAGGGGAATGTTGCACATATTATTGGTCTTCTGACGGGCTTTACGTATCCATAGGTCGTCGTTGTTGTCGCGAACGATATGCTCCTGTCGAAGGTTGTTCACGTCGACATAGGCCATCCCCGTAAAAACACAAAAAATAAACACATCTCGCACATATTCCAACCGAGGCAAAGCAAACTCTTTGCACATCATCCGCTCAATCTCTTCCTTGGTCAATACCTCCCTAATGACTTCTTTTTCCTGAAAGCGGATTCCGGCAAAAGGGTTCTTGTGCATCCAGTCATTGGCGATAGCCAGGTTGACAATCTTCTTTAAACCCTTCATATAACGAATCACGGTATTTTGCTGGCAGTTGCGTGTCGTCTTGAGGTAAATCTCGAAATTTCGCACGAATTCACCATTTAACTCGGTGAGGTTCATATCCTCTTTTCCATATTGTTTCTGGATGAAATGGCCGAGGTATTTACAACAGTTGTCGAAGCGGCTAACAGTAATTTGCACATAGTCAATACCAATCAGCCTGCGGCAATCATTGTTGTGCTTCCGGAAAACATTCAGAAGCGTGTAACGGCCCTCCTCGCAACTATAGAGTTTATCCATAATCAGGCGGGCTGTGTAGATAGTGCCTTCTGCCTCCAACTCCCGCTGAATAGTTAGCACCCGCAGTTTGAGCATGCGGATATATTCGTTCAGTTCAGCCGCGGCTTTGGTGCGCCCCATCGAACACTCCTTAGCCTGGGACCAAAGATTGAGCGCCACGCTACGCCGAATTTGCAATTCGACGCTAATACTATTCACGGTAATGCGAAGCCGAATGGGGGCTTCGCCGTTTTTTAAGAGTTTTGTCTTTTTGATGAAGAACAAAACGCTGAAAGATGCTCGTTTCATAACTTTAATTTACTGGTTAAAATTACGAAATCACGCCCTCTGAATCAAGTGGCAAAATATTGTGAATCAGTGCAAAATACGCCAAACTGTGGGCCTAAATCCGAGATCGAAAAAAGTCCCACGATTTTCACTTGCAAATATGCTCTGAAACCCTACTTTTTGCCTCTGCAAGAAAAAGATAAATCCCTGAATTCGTTTGAAATTCAGGGACTTGCCTTGTTTTACTTGTTTCTTAAGTGGTACCACCAGGAATCGAACCGGGGACACAAGGATTTTCAGTCCTTTGCTCTACCAACTGAGCTATGGCACCATCCGTAGAGTTATGAAACTCTGTTACAAATGATTACGAAACTTCGTCTTTCTTCTGACACCCGACCTTTTCAGTTCGGTTTACAACGTGGTTTATACACATTGTCTGCCAAAGAACGATTCCCGTTTCGGTTTCATTGCGTGTGCAAAGGTAAGCATTTTTCTCGAACTTGCAAAAGTTTACCTGAAAATTTACAACTTTTTGCCCTTTGACTGCCATACGGACGCGATTACAGCCATTTTATTGTTGCCGATCACGCGTTTTTTATTCCGCTGCTTTCATGACAATGGGGCAGATAACTGTCCTCCGTTGTCCCTCTGTTCGAACGGCGGTGCGATTTCGCGGGGAATAAGCCCGGCTGTCCCGTGCCGCGATCCTTGCCGACCGATGTCGCCCGGACGGCGAAATGCAGGAAAGCCGACCGGACTGGTCTGTCCCGAGCCGGCTTTCGGAAAACACCGGGCAAAATACCTCCCGGATGGTTAAATTTCCTCCTTGCAGTTCGTTGCTTGCTTCACGAGCTCCTGCAGCCCGGCCTCGTATTCCGCAACGGTTTCGCGGACGATCTGTCCCGCCGTCGGCAGCTCGCGGATCAGCGAGGCTGCCTGCCCGATTTCCAGTTCGCCGTCCGTCAGGTCGCCTTCGAAGATGCCCCGTTTCGAGCGTCCGCGTCCAAGCAGCTGCTGTAACTCTTCGGCCGTCGCACCCCTGTTCTCCGCCTCCTCGACCGCACGGAAAAAGTCGTTGCGGATCAGGCGTGTCGGACTGAGTTTCTTCAGCGCGAGCATCGTGTCGCCCTCCTGCAGTCCGATACAGAGTTTCTTGAATGCGTCGCTGGCGGAACTCTCCTCCGAAAGCGCGAACCGCGTTCCCATCTGGATGCCCTCGGCTCCCAGCGCGAACGCCGCCAGCATACCGCGCCCGGTGGCGATGCCGCCTGCGGCGATCAGCGGTATCGCCACGGCCTGCCGCACCCGGGGTACGAGCACCATCGTCGTGGTCTCCTCGCGTCCGTTGTGGCCGCCGGCCTCGAAGCCCTCTGCTACCACGGCATCGACCCCTGCCTGCTGGCTTTTCAGGGCGAACTTTGTGCTCGAAATCACGTGCGCCACCTTGCATCCCGCTTCGTGCAGGCGGGCCGTCCATGTTTTCGGGCTGCCCGCCGAGGTAAACACCGCGGGTACGCGTTCCTCCATGATGACGCCCATGATCTCTTCTGCGTAGCGGTACATCAGCGGGACGTTCACGCCGAACGGTTTTTCGGTCGCCGCGCGGCATTTGCGGATATGCTCGCGCAGCAGGTCGGGGGTCATCGAGCCGGAGCCGATCAGCCCCAGTCCGCCTGCTTCGCTCACGGCTGCGGCCAGCCGCCAGCCGCTGCACCAGATCATGCCGCCCGCGACGATGGGGTAGCGTATTCCGAACAGCGAAGTGATTCTGTTTTCCATGGTTTCAGGTATTTGTCGTCCTGCAAAAATAGGCAAATTATCGGGAGTGCAAACGGCCTGCCACGGGAAATAACGGCCGTATTCCTTGCCCGGGGCTGAAAATTTTGCCACCTTTGTCCCGTATTTTACGAATAACCGTTCACAGCCATGTTATATACGGAAGATACCCGGATCGCGGCGCTGGCCGTGCATATCGTCGGGAACAAGGCCAAGGACGAGCCCCTGCTCGTCGCCCCTGCATTGTCCGGTCAGGTCGGCGACACCGGCCTGATGCAGACCCTGACCGCCTATTTCGCCGGAGGTTTCAAATCCGAGGAGTACTACAACCTCCACCACGAAACCGACCTGGCCTGCAACGAAGTCTACAATTTCGTCTGTAAGGTGTTCGACGACCGGGAGACGTTCTACGACAACTCCGTGAACCTTGCCCGGCACCTTTACGAGGCGGGTACCCACCCGCAGATCAAGGGCGGCGAATTTTACGTCGCCTATTTCACCGGCTGCCGCTTCGGGGGCGAGGCGGTCGATGCCGTCGGGCTTTTCAAGTCCGAGACCCGCGGTACGTTCCTCGATGTCGGGGAGCAGGACGGGCAGCTGCATATCTTCTCCTGCCAGGGGATCGACGTCGACAAACTGGACAAAGGGTGCCTCGTGTTCAATACCGAGCGTGAAGAAGGCTTCGCCGTCTGCGTCGTGGACAACACCAACCGGGCGGAAGCGCGTTACTGGATCGACGATTTCCTGCATGTCCGCCCGCGGCAGGACAACTACCACAACACGCACAACGTCCTGGCCATGTGCAAGAAATACGTGACCGGGCATCTTCCCTCGGAGTTCGACGTGTCGAAGGCCGACCAGGCCGAGATGCTCAACGAGACGATGAAATACTTCCGGGAGCAGGACAATTTTTCGCTCGACGACTTTTCCGAAAAGGTGATCCGCCAGCCCGAGGTCATGGAGAGCTTCTCTCGCTACAAACAGGAGTACGAGCAGGAGCGCGACATCCGCATCGAGGATGAGTTCGCCATTTCCGATTCCGCCGTCAGGAAACAGGCGCGCGCCTATAAGAGCGTCATCAAGCTCGACCGCAATTTCCATATCTATGTCCACGGCAACCGCAACCTGCTGGAGCAGGGCGAGGACGAAAAGGGCAAGTTCTACAAGGTCTATTACCAGGAGGAGGAATAACCTCCTTTTCCGGGCGGAATTGCCGTGCCGGCAAGGCGGACTGCAAGGTGCAGCCCGCTTTTTTTTGTGTATTGTGCCGAATAACCGGATTTTGAATCCCCTTCACAGGGAGCAAATAGTCGCTTATTGTGTATATTTGTATATGAAGTGGGGATTCCGAAAGGTACGGCAGGTTGCTGCGTTATCTCGCACGGCCTGTTTTTATGGTTCATTATAACCGGGTGAAGGCCGGGTCATCGTTTGCAGGATATTCCGGGACGATGCGATTATAGTGCATTCGGGCTGAAATCGGCGGATTATCCGTCTCAGGACTTCAGTGGAAGCGGTATCATCCTGCCAACTACTTATTTGTAGTTATAAATCAGGGTATAAATGCGGTAATTTGCACTATGAAAAGGCAGCGACGAAATGACTTTTTTGTCGGGCAGGTTGCTGACAGGCTGGCGAAAGCCAGACGAAGGCATAACCTGACTCAGGAAGTCGTGCGTTTCGATACCGGGCTGAATGTCGGCCGGATAGAAGCCGGATGTTCCGATATCACGCTGTCGACCTTGGCTGACCTTTGTGATTATTATGATATTTCACCTGGGGAGTTGTTTCAGGACATAGTGACGCACTCATCCTGAAGAGGGAACCGGCCATGCGGCCGGTTCCCTCGTTTTATACCCTCATGTCCCGAGGGTTTTCTCGAATGCCAGCCGTTCGCCGCTCCGGTAGCGTACCTTCCCGCAATAGACGAACCCCAGCCGCCCGAGCATACGCAGCATGTAACGGTTGTCGAAATTGGTGTCGACGCGCATACTGCCCGTGCCGCGCCCGCACGCCATCGCTTCGACGCGCCGCATGAACTCCGTCGCCACCCCGCGGCCTTTCTTGCCGTCGGCCACCGCCATGCGGTGCAGTACGACATAGTCCCCGTCGGTGAGCCAGGCCCCTTCGATGGCGTCGTAGGCCGGTTCCCCGTCGAATACCACCGCGCCGTAGGCGACGACGTTACCCTGGGCTTGGGCTGCGGCCGCTTTTGCTGCCTGCGTCTCCCGCATCTCCCGCATCTCCCGCGCTTTGCGTGTTTCTTCCGCCTCTTCCGTCGTCGCTGCCGTTTCGTCGGCGCCGGATCCCGTTGTGCCGGCCTCCCCCGTGTCCGTTATTTTCCGCGCGGCAGCCGTTTCCGGACGGAAACCCGCAACCCCCGTGCCGTCGCTTCCCCGCGCTTCGGGGCTCTTTTCCGCCTCCGGTTTCTCGAAGACCCATCCGTAGCCGGAAGCGATGTCGTGTCCGATATCGGCCGCTGCCGGATAGCCGTCCTGCCATTGCAGGCTTCCCAGTGCCCGCATCTGCGCCTGCGCCTGCCGGATGATTTCCATGATGCGCGCCGCGTCGGCGGGGCGGGCGCGCCGGAACACTAATTTTTCGTCCATACGGCAAATATAGGATAAAATGCCGTGATACGCTACTGTCGGGGGATATCTGCGCGGCGGAATTTCCGCCGTACGGCTTTTTCATCCCTCCTTCCGCCCGGGCGGGATGCCTTCCGCAGCCTTTTTTACCATGCCCCGTGCGAATCCGGCAAAAAAATCCGGGATAAAATCGTACATAATAGGCAAAAATCGTAACTCCAGACCCCTGGTTGTGCCCTGCGGACTTTTATCCCGATGCCCCGTCCTAAATTCGTTTTCAGCGGGACAGCCCTTCTGCGGGGCCTCCCCCGGGATACCCACCGAACCTATTTTTTAACCTTAAAATTAGTGTGTATGAGTTTTTCTACTAACCGTTTTTCCCGGAAAGCACTATTACTTGTGACAGCCGTGTTCTCTGCGTCGTTGCTGTGGGCGCAGGCCACCGGCATCTCCGGACGTGTGCTCGATGAGACCGGTGCGCCGGTCATCGGTGCGACGGTCATGGTCAAAGGCACCACGATCGCCACGGCGACCAATGTCGACGGCACCTTCAACCTGAAGAATACGGGCCGCAACGTCACGCTCGTGGTATCGTATGTCGGCTACGAGGCGCAACAGGTGGCGTCGAAGGGTGCCGGGTCGGTGACGATCACGCTCAAGCCCGAGGCCATCGGCATGGAGAGCGTCGAAATCGTCTCCGTGGGCTACGGTACCCAGAAACGCGAATCGGTCGTGGGGGCCATCTCCACGATCCGGCCCGAGGAGCTGCGCGTCCCCGTGCGGTCGCTGAGCCAGACGCTGGCCGGTAACCTGGCGGGCGTCGTCGCACTGCAAACCTCGGGCGAGCCGGGCAAAGACGACGCCCAGTTCTGGATCCGCGGTATCGCCACCTTTACGGGCAGCCCCGATCCGCTGATCCTGGTCGACGGCATCGAGCGTCCGCTCAACGATGTCGACCCGCTGGAGATCGAGTCGTTCAGCGTCCTGAAAGACGCCAGCGCCACGGCCGTATACGGCGTACGCGGTGCCAACGGCGTTATCCTTGTCAACACGCGCCGCGGTTTCGACGGCCCGGCCCGGATCGACCTGCGTTACGAGCAGGGCTTCTCGTTCGCCAGCAAACGCCTGTCGTTCGTCGACGCCGCTACCCGCTCCGAAATGTTCAACGAGGCGGTGGATGCCGTGAATGCCTCGGCGGCACTGAAATACGGCGCCGACGAGATCAAGGCCATGCGCATGCAGACCGACCCCGAGGTCTATCCCGATGTCGACTGGCAGAAGCTCCTTATGAAAAAGGTGTCTCTTTCCGAGAAGGTGAGCGCCAACATCTCGGGCGGCGGCAAGTTCGCCCGCTACTTCACGGCCCTCTCCTTCTACAACCAAGAGGGGCAGTATGCTGTCAAACCCGGCGAATATTCATGGGTGAGCGACAAGATCGGCCGTTACGGCGAGAATGTCAACTACAAGCGCTATAACTTCCGCTCCAACGTCGACATGGACATCACCAAGACCACGGTGGTGAACCTCGGCGTGCAGGGCAACGTGACCGAGAACATGGAGCCCGTCGAGGGGTCTGCAGCCATCTACCGCGACATCATCAACGCGGCGCCGAACGCTTTCCCCGTCCGCTTCAAGGACGGCGAGCTGGCCGGCCGCGACGGCCTGAACAACCCCTATAACATGCTCACGCAGCGCGGTTGGAAGAAGACCACCGGCAATACGCTTCGCGCCAACCTGACGATCAATCAGGATTTCTCGTTCATCACCCCGGGTCTTTCGGCCAAGGTGAGCTACGCCTACGACGCCGTGAATTATTCGGTGGAGGAGCGTGCGCGCAACATCAACTTCTTTGAGGCCACGGGACGCGATCAGGACGGCGAACTGATCCGCACCGAGTGGCAGGCCGACCAGAAACAGGAGTACCTGAATTACAAACAGTCCGGCAACGGTTCCCGTACGCAGTACGTCGAGGCGGCGATCAATTACAGCCGGACGTTCGGCGAAAAGCACGAGGTCGGCGGCCTGCTGCTCGGCTTCGCCAAGGATTACCGGTTGCAGGAGGCTACGAGCGATTACCTCAAGTCGCTGCCCAACCGTTCGCTCGGCCTTGCCGGCCGTCTTACCTATGCCTACGACAAGCGTTACCTGATCGAGGCCAACATCGGTTTCAACGGTTCGGAGAACTTCGCCAAGGGCAAGCGCATGGGCGTATTCCCCGCCGTGGCTATCGGCTGGGTGGCCTCCGAGGAGAGCTTCCTGCGCAACAGCGAGGTGCTGACGTGGTTCAAGATCCGTGCGTCGGTCGGGCAGGTCGGCAACGACCAGATCCCCAGTACGCGTTTCATCTACCTGGCTACGATCAACAGCGGCGCCAACGGTTACGGCAACCTCGGCGTCAACTTCGACCAAGGGGCCGGCGGTATCGGCGAAGGTCGCATGGCCAACCAGGACGTGACGTGGGAGGTGTCGACCAAATACAACGTCGGTATCGAAACCGGGTTTTTCAACGAGTTGAAAATCAATGCCGACTTCTTCTACGAGCGGCGTGAAAACATCTTCCTCGCACCCCAGTTCTCGGAGATTTCGGGGCTTCCCAAGGATTATACCAACTACGCCAACATGGGTCTGATGGAGAACCGCGGCTTCGAGGTTTCGGCCGAATACGTCAAGCGTTTCAGCAAAGACCTCACCGTCTCCGTTCGCGGAAACTTCACCTTTGCCCGCAACAAGGTGATCGACGACGGCAAGTACTATGCCTATCCGTGGCAGGATCAGCGCGGCGTGCGTTACGGACTGACCATGGGCTACCGTGCCATGCACCTCTTCTCGCAGGAGGAGCTGGACAACATGCCCGACTACTATACGCAGTTCGGCCTGGACAAGCAGCAGCTGCGTGCCGGCGACATCCGCTACGAAGACCTCAACGACGACGGCAAGATCACCGAGGCCGACATGACGTGGATCGGTAACCCCGCGATGCCGGAGATCGTCTACGGTTTCGGAGCGTCGCTCAACTACAAGGGCTTTGACTTCTCGTTCCTCTTCCAGGGCGGCGCCAACCGTTCCTCCTACCTGAGCGGCGGCTGGTATTTCTACCCGTTCCAGGCAGACCGCGGCCCTAAGTTCATGGGTAACGTGATGACCATGTTCAAGGATCGCTGGACGGTGGACAACCCCGATCCGCACGCCTTCTCGCCCCGCCTGTCCTACGGTGCCGATGCCAACAACTACAAGACTTCGACCTGGTGGCAGCGCGACAGCGACTACCTGCGCCTGAAGAATGTCGAGATAGGCTATACGCTTCCGTCGGCCTGGGCCAGCAAGCTCCGGTGCAGTTCGCTGCGCATCTATGCCACGGGTGTGAACCTGTTCACGATCAGCAAATTTATCTCCGACTACTGGGATCCCGAGACGGGTGCCGATGCCTATCCCATGCAGCGCCAGGTTTTCGTCGGTGTGAATTTAACCTTCTAATACAGCCTAAAGAATGAAAAAGAATATCGTATATTTAATGCTCGCGTCGCTCCTTTTGTTTACCGGCTGCGCCGACTATCTGGATCAGGATCCCGAAGACCTGAACTCGATGGACAAGATCTTCTCGTCCAAGATCGAGACCACCAAGTGGTACAACCGCATTTACAGCGACGATTTCATGGTGCAGGAGATGCATTACAGCGGCCAGATTCCCTATTTCTGGTGCACCGACGAATCGGCCTACATTCTCGAATCGCACGTGCGCAATATCGCCGAAGGGAAGATGAGCCCCGACAACTACTACGGTTACACGGGTTCCTACAACCTCTATTTCTTCGTGCGTTACTACCAGGCCATCCGCCATTGCAACCTGTTCCTCGAAAACGTGGACAAGTGCGCCGAACTGGGCGAGATCGACCGCCGCACGATGCGTGCCGAAGCCCGCTTCATGCGTGCCTATTACCACTACCTGCTGCTGCGCCTCTACGGCCCGATCCCCATCGTGGAGACCAGCCGTTCGGCCGACCAGATCGGGGCTTCGCAGGCGCGCAACACGCTCGGCGAATGCGTCCGCTGGATCAACGGCGAGATCGACTGGGCCTGTGAAAACGGCATGCCCGCCGCCCGCGACGAGAAATTCACGCTGGGGCTCCCCACCATCGGTGCCGCCCGGGCCATCCAGTCGCGCATGCTGCTGATGGTCGCCAGCCCGCTCTTCAACGGCAATTCGGCCTACAAGAACTGGACGAACCACGACGGCACGGTGCTCATGCCCCAGACCTATGACAAGGAGCTGTGGAAGGATGCCGCCGATGCCGCCAAGACGGTCATCGACATGACCGAATACCAGTTGCTCAAACCGGCCGCTGACGCTACGTTCGATGAGATCGTGGATAACCTCCGCGCCGTGACGACCACCTGGGGCGCCGGCAAGAATACCGAGATCATCTGGGGGCACCCCAACTCGGTGCAGTGGTACGGCATGTGCGCCCTGCCGGCGCGCTGGTACGGCTGGAACGGCCGCTATTCGCTGGCCATCGGCATGATCAACGATTTCTTCATGGCCGACGGCAGCCCGAGCCGCCCGCTCGAAGAGTGGTTCGCCTCCAAGAAGTTCTCGGCCGAAGCCGGCAACGGCACCATCGCCAATACGTTCTGGATGTTCGTCGACCGCGAGCCGCGGTTCTATGCCTCGGTTCACTTCCCCAACCAGCGCCTGTCGTACGCCTACGAGAACAAGACCGACAGCTACCAGGATGCCGACGGCTACGGCGTGGTCGATTTCTGGTACTCGGGGCTGAGCGGCAACGGCAGCACCCCGGGCGACAAGAACACCTCGGGATTCTCCGTGCGCAAGAACCTCCCGCTGGATTACCGCAGCAACAAGCAGACCAGCGAGGCGACGCGTATGCTCAACGTGCCTTTCCCCATCATCCGCCTGGGTGAGGTCTACCTCAATTATGCCGAGGCCCTGAACGAGTACTACGGCACCTCCCGGCAGGACGAAGCGCTCTATTACCTCAACGAAATCCGCACCCGTGCCGGCATCCCGGCCTATGAGGGCACCTATTCGCAGGACGAGATGCGCGGGATGATCCGCCACGAGCGCAAGATCGAGCTGGCGTGGGAGTGCAACCGCTATTTCGACGTGCGCCGCTGGTTCACGGCCCATGGCCCCGACGGCGAGTTCAACCACGACGAATACGGACTGGACATGTCGCGCGGTACGGGTGCCACCGACCCGGCGTTCTTCACCCTGACCAAGGTGGCCAACAAGCGCTTCGACATCCAGCACTACTTCCTGCCCATCAAGTCTTCGGAGATCATGCTCAATACGCAGCTGGTGCAGGCGCCCTACTATTGATGGCCGCAGCCGGACACATGTTAAACTTAAAAATGGAAAATTCGCTATGAAACAGTTTTTTAAGATACTGGCGCTCGCGGCCCTGGCGCTGCCTTTCACCGGCTGCGACGTGGAGTATTCGGACATAAATATTCTGCCCGACCCGGTTTTCGAACAGAACGGGCTGTACACGGTCAATACCATATCCATCTATGACGACTACGAAACCGTCATCAATGTTTCGAGAACTGCCGGTCTGTCGAAAGAACTGGAATTGGATATCGTGGTGGACGAAACGCTGCTCGCCGAATACAACGAATTGTACAACACCGACTATAAACTGCTGGAAGCACAGTTCTACGACATTCCGAAGAATGCGCAACTTGCAAGTACGGTCAAGTCCGTCGATATTTCCGTGCGGATACATCCCAAAGCCCTGATTGCGGCCAAAGGCATGGCTGCGGCCAACAACATGCTGCTCCCCATCCGTATCTCCAATGCCTCCACGCCCGTCGAGGACGGCGGTTCGATGATGCAGGCGCTGTTGCGTTTGAACATCGTCGAGCCGATTGTGCAGGTGGAGATGCCCGAACAGATGCCGCAGCTGGAGTTCATTCCGACCATTCCGCTGCCGCAGGAAATTACGCTGAACGCCACGGCCAATTTCAACACGCTGGAGGTGGCGAAAATCGGCTATCGGGTCAATGCATCGAAAGTCGATGCCTATAACGAGGAGCACGGCACCTCTTACCAGCTGTTGCCCGAGCAGTATTATAAAATCAAGGAATCGGATTTCGATACGGAAACGCTGGAAATCGAGAGCCGCATCGAATTCGATTGCGCTGCAATCGGCGGTGAGGGCACCTACCTGCTGCCGCTCGAAATGCATTCCGACGACTATTCGGTCGTCCAGCGGGAGCCGGTTTATGTCTTGATTCAGATGTCCGAACTCAAAATATGGGTAACGAACGCCGCCGACCTCGCAAAAACGTCGGGCAAGGGAAAAATCAGGGTGCAGATGAACTCCCCGATGACTGTCGGCCAGCCTGTCGACTTCGTATTCGAACCGGAGAAGGTCGAAACCTACAACACGGAGCACGGGACTGCATTCAAGACGCTGGATGCCGCCAAGGTGGTCGTTACCCCGACTGAAATTCAGGCCGGCAGCCAATACGGCGAACTCTCGTTCGAGCTCGATCTGTCGGAATTGGATTACGACGGCGCCGATAAATACATGGTTCCGTTGACCCTCAAGAGCAGCGAACTGGTGGACGGCACGATCGTAACCGGCCCGTCGACATTCTACATCGAGGTGAACAAGACGCTCAAGGGCACCTACGACAAGGAAGTCTGGGGCGAAGAAAAAAGCAACCGCGTTTTGAAACCGGCTATTTTCATCGCAGGACAGGACGGCTATGCCGAGTCGCGGAATGCGAAGAAGCAGAAGTACATCATCAATTACAACCAGACGTGGACAGGCGGCCTGATTTACTTCAATATTTCGGACGAAACGGTCGCAGGACATCCCAACCGGCGGGTACTCGTCGATTTCTCGGATCGTCCCAACGAAAGAGCTGACGGTTATGACCAGATTGTCGATTCCGGCAGTTATCTGGACACTGACACGGGGGATATTTATTTCAACCTCCGGGTTATGGACGGTGCGTACGGTGCGACGGGCGGATTCGGTATCGAAGTGCTGCTGTCCAACCGTGCAGACCTTTGACGGTCTGGCAGGGCCGATGGCCGGGGGTACACAGGGTATCCCCCGGCCATTGGCAATCGCTGCCCTGCTGGCAGGGGGCTGCTCCGGCCTGTAACCTTTCCGGCACAGATCGCCGCGCTGAAAACCCTGAAATGATTGAATTTTAAATATACCGATTATGAAAAAAATGCGATTCTTTTTGTGCGTAGTCCTGTCGGCCGCGGCGCTTTGGTCGTGCGGCGGCGACGGTGACGGCGAGCCCGGGCCCGAACCTCCCGTGCCGCCCGTCGTGGATCCCAATGCCGTCGAGGTCGTCAACAGCGGCTTCGAAAAGGGGCTCGAAGGCTGGACGCGCGTCGATTTCCACAACGGCGGCAAGGTGACGGTCGAGGTGGTCGAGGGTGCCGGCGTCAACGACAGCCGCTGCATCAAGATCCAGCAGTTCCCCGAGAACGGCCGTTGCGGCGTGGGCATCAAACAGAAGCTTACGGGGCTGGAACCCGACCAGATGTACCGCATGTATGCCAAGGTCAAATATTCGGACATTCCGCAGGACGAGGGGCGCGGCGCCATCCTGTTCGACATGTCCCAGAAGCAGTTCTGGGGCGCCTCGAAATTCCTCTACGGCACCAACCTCAGGAACTGGACGTCGCTCCATTTCGACTTCCTTTCGCAGGACGACGGGACTGCCGAGATCGTCTGCTCGCTGGGGTTCCGTTACGGCGGGACGACCAACGGCGGCTATTCGACCGGCACGGCCTACTTCGACAACGTGAGCGTGGTGAAGGTCACCGACGAACTTTTCATGCAGGAAGGCGAGCATATCCGCCTCTTCGTCGAACCCTCGCAGGTCTACGCCTCGGCGTCGCAGATCACCGAGTGGATCGCCAACCTGGACAGGATGTACGAGTCGTATGCCGACCTGGTGGGGGCGACCCCGCACGAGGGGCGCAAGCTGGCGATCCTTTCGTCGCGCGGGCTCGAAAGCGGTTATTGGGCGCTGGCGGGCTATCCCATCCTGTGGAGCAGCAACTATTCGGCCGTCACCTCGACCTTCGAGGAGCTGGCGCAGCACGGCACCTGGAGCTTCGGCCTGATGCACGAACTGGGGCACGTCTTCAACCTGGGCAATTCGAGCTGGAACTGGAACGACGAGATGTTCGCCAATTTCCGGATGCAGTACGGCCTGGAACAGAACCAGGGCAAGGTCTGGATGGACGAACGGGTCTACACCGGGCGCGAGATTCTCGACATGTACAAGAAGGATTACGACAATACGGTCTACACGCAGGTCAACGACAACGGCATCCATTACATGCTCGGTCGTCTGGCCGGCCCGGGCGGCATCGGCTGGGAACCTTTCAAGGCCGCTTTCCGCGAACTGACGACCACGGGCGGCGCGCCCTCGGGTAAATACGACAAGTTCGAATACCTGCTTTCGCTGCTTTCCAAGCACGCTACCCGGCTGACCGGGCGCGACGTGGATGTCAGAGCGCAGTATTTCACCGAGGCCGAGCTGGCTTCGATCCGCAAACAGTTGCAATAATAACCGCCGTATCCCGTCGCGGGGCGATGCGTCGCCTCTGCCGGGCGGCAATTAATACCCAATGCGAAAATGAAGAGAGTGGTATTTCTACTCGCCGCCGTCGCAGCGTGCGTGCTGTGTCTGTGCGCCTTCGGCTCGAAGGTCAAGGTCTTCTCCGACAATTTCGACCGGCCCGAAAGGTTCGCGCGCTACTGGAACCATAACGCCGGGGAGGTGCCCGGCACGGTCGAATACCTGCCCGAAGGCGGTGCCGACGGCAGCGGATGCGTGAAGATCGCCAGCGCCGAAAAGACCGCCCTGGCCATCAAACACAAACTTACGGGGCTGCATCCCGGCAAGCTCTACCGCCTGAGTGCGCTGATGAAGTGCGACAGCGTGCAGGACGGCCGCGGCGCCGTGCTCTACCTCGACCCCGAGGGACTGGAACAGTCGTGGAATGCCTCGGAGTTCGCCTACGGCACCAACGACTGGACGGAAGTGTATCTGGATTTCGTGCCCGACCGGCAGGGCGAAGCCGTCGTCTGCTGCGGCCTGGGATTCCCCTGGGGCACCTACAACGGAGGCAAGGCCTCGGGGACGGTATGGTACGACAACGTGAAGGTCACGCCGGCGCCCGAGGAGGCCCTCTATACCCGCGAGGGCGAACACATCGTGCTGAAACTCGACCGCGACAAGGTGACCGTCTCCGATGCCGACATCGACGCCTGGCTCTCGAAGCTCGACCGCACGTACGAGGCTTACCGCGACCTGGTGGGCGACGTGCCCTTCGACGGGCGCAAAATCATGATCCTCAACACGCCGGGCATCGAACCCGGTTACTGGGCGCTGGCCGGCAACCCGATCCTGTGGAACAGCCACGTCGCCGTGTCGAAGCTGCTCGACCGCACGGTCGAGTTCGGCGACTGGGGCTTCGGCATCATCCACGAGATCGGCCATGTCTTCTCGCAGGGAAACATTTCGGGTACGGGACGCTGGAACTGGAACGACGAGATTTTCGCCAATTTCCGCATGTCCTATGCCCTCGAAGCGTGCGACGGTACGATGTCGCAGCGCGACATCTGCTACCGGGGTGCCGATGTAATCAACTACTACAAGATTTTCTACGACGAAACCATCGGCGCCGGCATCCCCAAGAACAACGGCGATGCCCTGCATTACACCTTCCTGCGCATCAAGGAGCGTTACGGGTGGGACGTCTACAAAAAGGCGTTCCGCGAACTCTACGCGCTCGGCGACTCGGGGCAGGAAGGGCTCGAGACGCCCTACGACAAATTCCTCTTCTTCCTCTCCTACGTTTCGAAGGCCGCGGGCGAAGATGTCGTGGCGGCGACCTATACGCCCGGGGAACTGGCCCTGATCGAGGAATCGCTTAGAAACTGATGCCGATGAATACCTTGCGAACAGCCCTCCTGGCCCTGGTCGTGGCCGCCGCGTTCCGCGCTGCCGCACAACCGGTCTATACCTTCCGCGTCAAGGTCGGTATCGACCGCGAATCGGTCGATTCGCTGGGCGGGCGCGACCGGGTCGTGCAACTGACCGAAGATATGTTCCGGCGCGTCAACCGTGCTTTCAACTACGGGGCGCAGTTGCATGCGGTCTACGATTTCGTGGTGGATTGGGACGCCTTCTACATCTACGACGGCGTGTCGGCCGACCAGATCCGCAAGCCCCATCCCGACCACGATTATCTGGTGGTGATGGACGGTTACAAATCCGATCCCCGCGAGACGGGCGGCGGCTGGTACGGCGACGGGATTCAGGCCATCTACCATTCGCGCACGCACAACGACCGTTTCAACAGCCCGTTCGAAAAGAACGCCATCGACGGCATCATCCACGAGTTCGGCCATGCGCGGGGCGTCCCCGACATCTATGCCATGAAGGTCGACGCGGATAAGAACCCCGTCAACGGACAGGCGTTTTCCGGCGTGCGGTGCATCATGAATTATCCCTATGGCGAGGAGCTCTGGAGCGACTATGCCGTCCGCATGATCGACCATGCCGCCGACCGCAATGTCGACATCGACGACCTGGTGGCGGGCGTGTTGCCCGACCGTATCCGGGTCGAGGTGGCGGATGCCGACGCAAGCCCGGCCAAAGGGGCTGTCGTGCGGTTCTATCCCGTGCGGTGGTACACCTATACGGTGACCGCCGAGCCGCAGGCCGGGGCCGCGACCGACCGCCGCGGACGCTGTACGGTTCCCGTTGCGCGAATTTTCGAACCCGAGGAGGAGTTCGGCGTGCGCTATTGCAACTGCCTGGTCGAGGCGGAATACGACGGCGTGAAAGCCTATGGCTGGCTGCCGCTCTACGAGTTGCAGAACGCCCGTTTTGCCGGGCAGCGGGAGCATACGCTCCGGTTGCGGCTCAAACGCGGCTGCGGACTGGTGCGCACCGTAGGAATTGACGAATAATTGCTATCTTTAGGGCTCTCAATCACTAAACACCGAACTATGACCCGAAGAACCTTACTGACTTGCATTTTCATGCTGTCCGCAGTTGCCGTATGCGGACAACGCTGGCAGATCGCCCCCGACGGGCGGGGCATCGTATGGAAGGTCGGCAGCGACATCCCGCACGACGACCACATCGAGATGAGCGGCGAGCGGATGGCCTTCGTGCTCCGCTGGGGCGTCGACTCGCGCGGGGCGTTCCGCCAGGAACGTTCGCTCGTCTTCCCCCTGCTGCGCACCCTGCCCAACAACACCCACGCCAGCCTGATGTACCGCATGGCCGCGGACATCCCTTCGCTGCTGGGCGTCAACGGCCTGGCCTTGCAGGACGAACGGGTCGGGCAGGTGGCCATCGACGGTGCGCTGGAGGTACGGAGCCTCTGGGGCGTGGGCAAGATGAACGTCGGTTCGGCGCGGGACATGAAACCCGAGCCCGTCGTTGAAATGACGCGTACGATCTTCCCTTCGCGCACGCTGCCGCTCATGTGCGAGCGCTATATGCTGCGTAACGTCGGGGCGAAGCCGCTGACGGTTTCCGTACCAGAATTCTCGCAGGTCATAACGACCGACCCGGCCAAGGGCGTCACGGGCAGCTATGTTGTGCGGGGCGACATCGCGGGCAGCGGCACCTTTACGCTTGCCGCGGGGGACTCGCTTGCGTTCGACGCCGTGTTCCAGGCCTACCCGGGCGGCGGAGAGCCCCTGCACCCCGACGTGGCGGCCGAGTTCGCCGCCCGGATGGCGTTCGTCAGGGAGTGCATCGACGCGAACCTCGTGCTCGAAACCCCCGACCCGGTGATCGACACCCAATTCCGCTATGCCAAGCTGCGGGCCGCCGAGAGCATCGTTGCGACCAAGGGCGGCTACATGCACGCCCCCGGCGGCGAATCCTACTATGCGGCCATCTGGGCCAACGACCAGGCCGAATACGTCAACCCCTTCTTCCCCTTTCTGGGCTATGGGGTGGGCAATGCCTCGGCGCTCAATTCGTTCCGCCATTTCGCCCGCTTCATGAACCCCGCATACGAACCGCTGCCCAGCTCGGTCATCGCCGAGGGCGACGACATCTGGAACGGCGCGGGCGACCGCGGCGACGCCGCGATGATCGCCTGCGGGGCGGCACGCTACGCCCTTGCGCGCGGTGACCGTGCCGAGGCCGCCGAGCTGTGGCCGCTCGTCGAGTGGTGCCTCGAATACTGCCGCCGCCAGCTTACGGCGGACGGCGTCGTGGCTTCCGACACCGACGAACTGGAGGGGCGTTTCCCCACCGGCGATGCCAACCTCTGCACCTCGACGCTCTATTACGATGCACTGCTGTCGGCCGTGTCGCTCGGCCGCGAGCTGGGTGTGGAATCCGCCCAGACCGCCCGCTATGCCGCACAGGCCAGGGCGCTCGCCCGAGCTATCGACGCGCACTTCGGCGGCGAGGTCGGCGGGTACGACACCTACCGCTACTATGCGGGCAATACGCTGCTGCGCTCGTGGATCTGCATGCCGCTGATCGTGGGGCTGAAGGAGCGCAGCGAAGGCACCGTCCGGGCGTTGCTCGGCCCCGAGCTGATGACCGACGACGGCCTGCTGACCCAGCAGGGCAGCTCGACGTTCTGGGATCGCTCGACGCTCTACGCCCTGCGCGGGATCTACAACGTGGGGCAGGCCGACCGTGCGACCGAACTGCTGCACCGCTATTCGCAGCGGCGCCTGCTGGGCGACCATGTGCCTTATCCCATCGAGGCGTGGCCCGAAGGCTCGCAGCGCCACCTTTCGGCCGAGAGCGGGCTCTACTGCCGCATCATCACCGAGGGCCTGTTCGGCATCCGCCCCACGGGGCTGCGGTCGTTCGACCTCACGCCTTCCATGCCCGCTGCCTGGGAGAGCATGTCCCTGCGCCATATCCGGGCGTTCGGCTCCGATTTCGACATCACGGTCGCGCGCGTGGCGGACGGCAGGCTCCGCATTACGGTGGCCCGGCCCGGCGCAAAACCGAAAATATACCGCGCGGCACCCGGCGCGACGATACGGGTGAAACTAACCGATTAACAATCCGATTTACCTATGAACCTTTTCCGCTGCTTTGCCATTTCGTTTGCATTGTCCTTCGCGGCCGCCTGCTCGTCCGGCCCCGGGACTGATTTCAAAGTCGCCTCGCCCGACGGGACGCTCTGCGTCGGGATCCGTGCGGCCGACTCGCTGACCTATACCGTGACCCGCCACGGTACGCCCGTGCTGCTGCCTTCGGCCATCGGGCTGCACTTCGCCGACGGTACGGTGCTGGGACGCGGTGCGAAGGTGACCGATGCGCGGCGCGAAACGGTGGAACGGGTCGTCGAGGCTCCCTTCTACCGGCAGGCACGCTTCACGGAGCATTACAACCAGCTGAGGCTTACCTTCGAAGGCGGTTATGCCGTGACTTTCCGGGTCTTCGACCAGGGTTGCGCCTACCGTATCGAAACGCATCTGCCGGGCGAACGAACCGTGGCCGGTGAAGTGGCCGAGTTCAATTTCGCGGGCGACCCCGGGTTGTTCGCCGCCTATTCCGACGGCCTGTGCAACGCCTACCAGAGCCAGTATGAGAAGTGCCGCCTGAACGCGCTGGGGACGGAAAAACCCGTCCTGCTGCCGCTGGCCGCCGACTGCGGCGCCGCCGGCCGCGTGTTGGTCTGCGAAGCCGATCTGGAAGCCTATCCCGGCATGTTCCTGACGCCCTCGGCGGGCGGCCTGCGGGGGCTGTTTGCCGCCGTGCCCGACAGTTGCTACCTTCACGAGCGCCGCTGCCAGGAGAAGGTCGCCACGCGCCACGACTATATCGCCCGCGTCGAGGGCACGCGGACATATCCGTGGCGTATCCTCGCCGTGGCCGACGAAGACCGCGAACTCCCGACCAACGACTTGGTCTATGCCCTCGCCGCAGAGAACCGTATCGGCGACTGCTCGTGGGTGAAGCCCGGCAAGGTGGCCTGGGAGTGGTGGAACGACTGGGGGCTGACGGGCGTGGACTTCGAGCCGGGTATCAACACGCGAACCTATAAGGCCTATATCGACTTCGCGGCCGACTACGGGCTCGAATACGTCGTGTTGGACGAAGGGTGGTCGGATCCGAAGGCCGGCGACGTGATGTCCGTGGTCGAGCAGATCGACCTGCCCGAACTGGTGCGTTATGCCGACGCCAAAGGTGTCGGGCTGATGCTGTGGGTCGTGGGCAACGTGCTCGACGCCAAGCTCGAAGAGGCGTGCAGCTACTATGCCGGATTAGGTATCCGCGGCTTCAAGGTCGACTTTATCGACCGCGACGACCAGAAGGCCGTCGAGCTGGTCTACCGCCTTGCCCGGGTCGCCGCCGCGCACCGCCTGGTGCTCGATATCCACGGCGTTTACAAACCCACGGGTCAGAACCGCACCTATCCCAATATCATCAATTTCGAAAGCGTCTTCGGGCTGGAGGAACTCAAGTGGAGCAATCCCGACATGCCGCTCTACGACGTGACCTTCCCCTTCATCCGCATGGTGCAGGGCCCGGTGGACTACACCCCCGGCGCCTACCGCAATGCCACACGCGAAGGCTTCCGGATAGACTACCGCAACCCGATGAGCCAGGGCACGCGGGCGCACCAGGTGGCGGCTTACGTGGTTTTCGACGCACCGCTGGTGATGCTCTGTGACTCCCCGACGCGCTACATGGCCGACGAGGCCTGCACGCGCTTCATCGCTTCGCTGCCCGTCGTGTTCGATACGACGCGGGTGCTCGCGGGCGAGATCGGCGAATATATCGTCACGGCACGCAAACGGCAGGATTGCTGGTATGTGGGCGGGCTTACCGGCTGGACGCCGCGCACGCTCGATGTCGACCTGTCGCTGCTCGACCCCGGGCGGGAGTATACGGCCACGCTGCTCGCCGACGACGGCCGCTCGGCTGCGGAGCCCGCCCGCTATGTGCTCTCCACGCAACGGGTGACCTCCGCGACACGGCTGCAAATACCCGTGGCGCCCGGCGGCGGCTTCGCGCTGAAGATCGAACCGGCTGATAACAAATAACCCTATCCGAAAAATACGACCCTTATGAACCGAACCCTGAGAAAATGCTGCGCCGCCCTGCTGGCCATCGTCCTGTGGGCTACGGCGGCCTGGCGGTTTGGCATTCCCACCAGCGAGAGCCACGCGCTGGTGGCGGGCGTCACCGGGGCCGCCGCGGCCCTTCAGGGCGGCCTGTCCAACGTTCAGCCGGCCGCCTGGGCAAAAGTGCTTCTGGGGCTGCTCCTCTCTGTGGGCCTGGGCTTTCTCCTGGGACGGCGCTGCGCGGGGCTGGTCCGGCGGCTGTTTCCCCTCGGGCACAGTACCGACCGCCTGTTCCGGCGGCTTCAGGTACCGGGCGCCGCCGCCATGGCCTTTCTCCACGGGGCACAGGACGGGCAGAAATTCATGGGGGTCTTTCTGCTCTCCGCCGCTCTGGCCCAGGGCCGCCGGGACACCGAGACTTTCCTTATCCCCCTGTGGCTCATGGTGCTGTGCGCCCTGTGCATGGCCGCCGGCACCTCCATCGGCGGCCGGCGCATCATCGACACTGTGGGGCGCGACATGGTCCCTCTGGGGCCCCGGCAGGGCTTCTCCGCCGACCTGGCCGGAGCCCTCTGCCTGCTGCTGTGCACGCTGCTGGGCCTTCCGGTCTCCACCACTCACGCCAAAACCGCGGCCATTCTGGGCGTTGGGGCGGCCGAGGACCGGACCTCCGTGGACCGACGGGTGGCCCGCTCCATCCTCATCACCTGGCTGTTTACCTTTCCCGGCTGCGGCCTCATCGGCTTCTGTGCCGCCCGTTTTCTGCTCTGGCTGCGGTAACCGCCCTTTTTTGCACTTTCCTCTTCCATTGCCTTCAATTTCGCGCTATAATATTGTGTAATTGATTTTTACCATTGGAGGCAAAGTCATGGAAAGATTAGTCGGTACCGTGTCCCGGGGCATCCGTGCGCCCATCATCCGGGAGGGCGACGACATCGCCCATATCGTGGTGGACAGCGTGGTCGCCGCCGCCCAGCAGACCCCCTTCGAGCTGTATGACAAGGATGTCATCGCCGTGACCGAGGCCGTGGTGGCCCGGGCTCAGGGCAACTATGCCACGGTGGAGCAGATCGCCGCCGACGTAAAGGCCAAATTCGGCGGCCACACGGTGGGCGTGGTCTTCCCCATCCTCAGCCGCAACCGTTTTGCCATCTGCCTGCGGGGCATCGCCATGGGCGCGAAAAAGATCGTGCTGATGCTCTCCTACCCCTCCGACGAGGTGGGCAACCACCTGATCGACATGGACCTGGTGGACGAAAAGGGCGTGGACCCCTACCGGGACGTGCTGTCCGAGGCCAGGTACCGGGAGCTCTTCGGCTATACTAAGCACGTCTTTACCGGCGTGGACTATATCGAATATTACAAGGAACTCATCACCGGCTGCGGCTGCGAGGTAGAGGTGGTGCTGGCCAACGACTGCCGGGCTATCCTCCCCTACGCGAAGCATGTGCTGTGCTGCGACATCCACACCCGTGAGCGCTCCAAGCGGCTGCTGAAAAAAGCGGGGGCCGAGCTGGTGCTCGGTCTGGACGAGCTGATGACCGCCAGCGTGAACGGCAGCGGCTATAACGAGCGCTACGGCCTGCTGGGCAGCAATAAGGCCACCGAGGACAAGGTCAAGCTGTTTCCCCGCAACTGCCAGCCCGTGGTGGAGCGGATTCAGAAGGGCGTCCAGGCCAAGACCGGCAAGCACGTGGAGGTCATGGTCTACGGCGACGGCGCGTTTAAGGACCCGGTGGGCAAGATCTGGGAGTTGGCCGACCCGGTAGTCTCCCCCGCATACACCTCCGGTCTGGAGGGCCAGCCCAACGAGGTGAAGCTCAAGTATCTGGCCGACAATGACTTTGCCGACCTCTCCGGCGACGCCCTCAAGGAGGCGATCTCCGATTATATCCGCCACAAGGACAGCGACCTCACCGGCCAGATGGTCTCTCAGGGCACTACGCCCCGGCGGCTCACCGACCTGATCGGTTCCCTGTGCGACCTGACCTCCGGCAGCGGCGACAAGGGCACTCCCATCGTGCTGGTCCAGGGCTACTTTGACAACTATACCAAATAAACAAGTCTGCAAACGAAAAGGCTCCGGGTCCTATAGGACCCGGAGCCTTTGTTCACGTTCCCTCTCACTCCCAGGCGGCCAGCGCGCTGTCCAGCAGGCCGACCAGCTCTAAAACGCTGCGGAATCGGGCCTCCTCCGCCCGCTCCAGCCACGTCAGGCTGCCCTGCCAACTGGCGTTCTGACGAAACAAAACGCTCAACTGGAACGTGGCAAGGGGCTTCTGCTCCCCCAGCGCCTCCGGCGCCGGTCGGGGGGCCCCGGCCGCCGCCCTCTGCTCCGGCTGATCGAACGCACGGCCCTCCATGCTGCGCTGCGGGAAATCCAGCGCATCGAGCAGCCCCTCCATCCGGATCAGGAGCTGAGTCAGGTTGTCAAAATACGGCTCTTCTTCAAAATAGGGATTCTGCAGCGTCCCCCGTATCTCCTTGTTACGATAGGAGTACACCCGAATCAAGCTGCGCTTCATCTCATAGGGAACAAACCGGCTCTGACCCTGGGTCATTTGAGACCACCTTCCGTTTCCTCATTGTCTTCACAATTGGCATCCTTAGTATAGCATCCGGCGGTTCTCCTTTGGTTACAACTGCACATTTTTGGGGACATGCCTTGCCTCGGGACTCTTACTGTGTTAGAATTTATGTGGGATTTCAGACGCTGCTGCTGGAAAGCGACCCACGCCCGGCTGTGTCTGCGTTGCTCCGCTATCGTGCGGTGCAGATTGGTTTGGAAGGAGGTGGTCCCGTGGGCACGGCAGATACGCTGCACATCTCTATGTTCGGAAGCTTTACCATGACCCGCCGCGTGGCGGGCGAGACCCTTGTGGTGACGGACCAATCCAGTTCCTCTAAAAAGCTGTGGACCTTTTTGGAGTATCTCATTGCTTTCCGCTCCAAGGTGGTCTCCCAAGACGAGATCATCGACGTGCTGTGGGGGGATTCGGACATCGACAATCCGGTCAACACGCTAAAAACCCTTCTCCACCGGGCCAGACATGCCGTGGAGGCCCTGGGCTTTGAAAACGGGAAGGAGATCATCCTCTACCGGCGGGGTACTTACCGTTGGAACCATGACCTGGACATCACCGTAGATACCGAGCAGTTCGAATCGCTCTGCGAGGCCGCCGCCCGGCCGGGACCGGATCGGCTGGGGCACATGCTGGCCGCCGCCGCCCTGTACCGGGGAGATTTCCTCCCAAAGGCTTCCCACGAGCCCTGGGCTGTCTCCCTGCGGGTGTACTACCATGCCAAGTTCCTCAAGCTCTGTGCCGAGGCCGCCGGGCTTCTGGACGCTGAGGGCCGCTATGCCGAAACGGTGGACCTGTGCCGCCGCGCCATCCTGGTGGACTCCTACGACGAAGGGATGCACCTGCACCTCATGCAGGCCATGATCGCCACTGGCGCGCAGCAGACCGCTATCCAGCACTACCGCTATGTCACCCAACTTTTTATGGAACAGCTTGGCGCCAGTCCCTCGGCGGAGCTGACCGCGCTCTACCGTGAGCTGGTCCGGTCCACCCAAAGCGTGGAGATGGACCTCCGCGTGGTCCGGGAGACCCTCTGCGAGGTCCGGCCGAACCCGGGCCCCTACTACTGTGAATACGCCATCTTTCAGGATGTGTACCGTCTGTCGGCCCGCACTGCCGCCCGCACCGGGCAGGTGGTGCAGCTTGCCATGCTCTCAGTGCTGGACGCCCGTGGAAAACCCCTCACAACCCGGCAGATCAGCGTCAGCATGAGCCGTGTGCGGGAGGTCATCCATTCCGGTCTCCGTCAGGGGGATGCCTATACCCGCTTCAGCGCCACCCAGTATCTGCTTCTGCTCCCCTGCGCCAGCTACGAAAACGGAGGAAAGGTCCTGGACCGTCTGGTCACCAGCTTCCGGCGAATCTACCCCAAAATGCGCGTCCTGCTCCAGTACAGCGTCCTGCCTCTTATGCCTCTGATGTGATGCGGGCGAAGTATCCTGCTCGAAATCAGAGCGGCCCCCGGCTTTGCCGGGGGCCGCTCTGATTTCTTCCGCCGTCTTTAATCGCCGTTGACCAGGGCATTCAGCACCTTGGCCGCCACGCCGCCTGCGGCCTCCGCGCCGCTGCCGCCGTTTTCCACCAGCACCACGAAGGCATAGGGGGCGTCCTCATTGCGTAGGAACCCGGCAAACCAGGCGTTGGGCGCCTTCCCGCCCCCCACCTCGCCAGTGCCGGACTTGGCGCAGAGGTCCATGTTGGGGAACCGGCCGCTGCCATAGGTCTCGGCGACGTTCCGTGCCATCATGTCGGCCAGCAGCTCCGCCGTGTCCGCCTCCACCAGCCGCCCGGTCCGGTGCCGGACATACAGGGACACCCGGAAATCCAGCGGCGTCACCGTCTGAAGAATGAGTTGGGGGACGGCGGCCTTCCCGCCGCTGGCGATGGCGCCCATATACACCATCAGGGCGCAGGGATTCACCAGGTCGTTGTACTGCCCCACTCCCGCCCAGCCGAGCTGATTTGCCGTAGCTCCGGAAAACTGGAACCTCCCCTTGGCCGTGGACAGTCCATTGATGCGGTAGCTCCCGGTGAGTCCCGCCTTCCGGGTGTAGGCTTCCATCACCTCCGGGCCCAGCTCCGCCGCCAGTTGGGCAAACACCCCATTGCAGGAGCTGGCCAGCGCTCCGTAGATATCCAGCTCCCCGTGAGCGCCGGGACAGGTCACCGCCTCCCCGCCCACCAGGGTAGAGCCGGTGCAGGTAAAGGTCCGGCTCATCAGGTCGGGCATGTGCTCAACGGCCGCAGCCAGGGTGACCGTTTTGAACACCGAGCCGGGCACGAAGGTGCCGGAGAGGAAGCGGTTCAGATACACGCCCTCATAGCGCTCGTCCCCCTCCTGGATATCCGGCGGGTCTGCCGGGTCATAGGAGGGATTGGAGACCATACAGAGGATCTCCCCGGTCTTGTAATTGTAGACCCCCACCGCCCCCTTCCGTCCGTTGAGGGCATGATAGGCCACATAATTGAGGTGGGCGTCCAAGGTCAGATACAGGTCGTTCCCCTCTCCAAAGGGGCTGTAAGCGCCGGTAAGGAGATTGTAGCCGGACAGCTTGTCGCCGAAGGCCACCAGCGCCCCGGTGCCGATCTTTCCCTGGGCGTCCCCCACCGCGTGGAGGGTGGCCTTGCGGACGGTGGGGTTGGCGTAATAGGCCCGGTTCCCCTCCGCGTCCACCCAGGAGAGCAGATCCCCGTCCCGGTCCAGCACCCGCCCCACCGCAAGCTGGCCCTTGCTGTTGTAGATGTGTCGATTGAAGGCCGAGGCCGCCCAGGCCCCCCCGCTGCGGAGCTCCCGGAAGGTAAAGATCCCCAGGCCCAGCACCAGGGCCGCCGCCAGAAGCAGACACAGCCCCGCCCGTCTTTCGATGCGCTTCATGCCGTCCCCTCCTGCTCCGCCGAATCAGGCGTCTGCCGCTCCGGGGCCTTGCGGGCCCTTCTGGAGGGCAGACGTATGGCAAAGCTGGCATTCTGCCGGGTGTCCGTGGCCTTGAGGAAGGCCAGCAGCCCCCAGGAGGCCACCATGGCAGAGCCGCCGTTGGAGACAAAGGGGAAGGTCACACCCGTGAAGGGCAGCAGATCCACCGACCCGAAGACGTTGAGGCAGGTCTGAAACACCATCAGGGAGGCGGCGGCGCAGGCGGCGATGGTGTAAAAGCTGGACCGGCCCGCCCGGCAGGCCCGGACGGCAAAGACCGCCAGGGTGACGATGGACAGGACGGCCAGCGCCGCGATGACCAGTCCCCACTCCTCCGCCAACATCCCGAATACCAGATCGGTATCCGCCGCCGGAACCCGGTGGAGCCAGCCCTTCCCCGCCCCCACGCCCACCAGTCCGCCGGAGGCCGCCGCCGACATGGCCCGGGTCTGCTGGTAGCCGCCGCCGGAGGCGTCGGACCAGGCGTGGCCCCAGGTGGCGAACCGCTGGAGGATGTAGGGCTTGATGGTGACCACCACGGCGGCCCCGCCCATGCAGGCCCCGGTGATGAGGCCCAGGGTGGCCCAGTCGCCGGAGCGCAGATAGGCAATGACCAGGAAGGTGACAAAAAACACGGCGGCGGTGCCGAAATCGCTCATCAGGGCCAGACCGCCCATGCAGGCCCCGGTCAGGACGATGAACAGCCCCAGGTTCCGTTTCCGGAACAGGCGGTCCAGGGTGGCCGATCCGGCAAAGATGTAACAGATCTTGGCCAGCTCCGAGGGCTGGAGGGACAGCGGCCCCAGGACGATCCAGTTTTTCGCCCCGTATTTGCCCGTTCCCAGCAGCAGCGTGACGCCCAGCAGGCCGATGGCCGCCGCCGCCATGAGCCAGCGGATCTTTTTGGCCCGCTCCAGATCCCGCAGGAAGACCCCCAGCACCAGGAAGAGCAGCAGCCCCAGCAGGACGGCCAAAAACTGTTTGGGCAGGGACGAGGGGGCCGAGGAGGCCGTGACGGCCAGAGAGAGGGTGGAGAGGAAAAAGGCCACGGTCTCCATTTCAAAGCCGATGCGCCGCAGGGCCCGCAGGGTGAGGCAGTAAGCCCACATGGCCAGGCTCAGGCACAAAAAGGTCATGGGAATGGCGGCGGAGGCGCGCTCCCCCGCCGCGATGACCAGTTGGACGGCGGTCATGACCTGAAACAGAGTCAGCAGCACCAACCCCAGCCAGGGGGACACCGGCCGCTCCGCCCGCCGCCGGGACCGGCGCTCCTGCTCCTCCTCCGGGGAGACCGCCAGCAGCACCGTCTCCACGCCGCCCAACGAGAGCACGTCGCCGTACTGGACGGCGGCCTGCCCCGCCACCTCCCTGCCGTTGACCGCCACGCCCCCCTTGGAATCCAGGTCATAGAGGGTCCAATTCCGGTCCTCCCCCCGGATCAGAGCGGCGTGCTGGCGGGAGACGGTGGGGTAGTTCAGCACCACATCCGAAAATCCGGAGCGGCCGATGATATTCTCCCAGTGGGTCAGCGGCTCGTCCGCCCCGTTGGGCAGGGACAGATAGGCCCAGACCTCCGGCACATGCGGCACCGTGACCAGGGAGCGGATGGTGCGGGCCAGAATGAGCAGAGCCAGAACAGGAAAAATAAACCGCGCCGCCGCCGTGTACCAGGCCGTTGCCAGGGGATACGCCTCCAGCAGAGCCGCAAGCCGGTCCATCAGGGCCTGCGGCGCGGATAGGAGCTGTTCCATCGGGTAAATCCCTCCCTTTCAGAGTCGGGGACGAGCAGGTCCTCAGGGCAGTCATTATATCACATTCCCCTCAGATAACAAGGGGGGACGGGTCGCAGACCCATCCCCCTGCCTCTACCGGCCCTCTGTTTCCTCCGTCTGGGCGTCGGACGGCGCACGGACCGCGCCGCGCTTCCGAAGCCGCCTCCGGACGGCCAGCCCCGCCCCCGCCAAAACGGCCAGGAACGCCGCGACACCCACCGCATGATAGGCCAGCCAGACGGCCAAATTTCCCAGCCCGTCGCCAAAGGAATGCAGACCCTCGCCAAAAGCAGAGGCGACCCGAGTTCCCAGCGGCGCCACCTCGCCGGGCTCGTCGCTGATCCGGGCCACCTCGGTCAGCCGGAGCTCAATGGTCGCAAAATCAATGAGGGAGTCGTAGCGTTTCAAATCAGAGGTATACTGCTCGATCTGATACTCGGTCTCGGACAGGGCGTTTTCCAGGGAGATAATGTCTTCCATCGTCGCCGCCTTCTCCAGCAGGGCCAGCAGCCGCTCCTGCTTGGTCCGCTGGGTTTGCAGGCGCAGTTCGATGTCGTAATAGGTCTGTCCCACATCTTCGGCGCTGCCGGACTGGCTCACCACATGTCCCACCCCGCCCACCGAGCCCGTAAAGGTATCATACTGCTCTTTGGGGACCCGAATGGTAAAGCTGCCCCAGCGGCGGGCCGCGCTCTCGTAATAGCCCCCTCCGCTGGTCTCCTGATATTCAAAGTAGCCGCCGCAGCGCTCCACCAGAGCCTCCAGCGCCGTTTCCGCCGTCGGGTAGTCCGTAGTCTGCACTTCGTAATCGGCCCTTTGGATGAGCTTGGCATCCGCGTAGACGCCAGCGGCCGCCCCTGCGGCCCGGAGCGTTGTGCTCAGAGCCATGTCAGCGGCCGGTTCTTCCGGGCGGTCCATCTCTCCCTTGTATTCCGCCGCCGCCGAGGGAGCGGCGGCCATGGTGGCGCTGTTCCCGCCGGAGCAGGCGGTGAGCGCCGCGGCGAGCAGGAGTGCGAGCGGCAGGATTCTTTTTCCTTTCATTGGGCACCTCACTTTCATTCATTGCGCGAAGGGAACGAGGCTGTGTCATGCCCTTTTAGACGAGGTTCTCCGGCAAAAGGTTCCAAACCCGCTTGGGGTGCATAGGATGGGATACCACCAAAGGAGGAACCCCCATGCCTATCATTTATCTCTCTCCTTCCACCCAGGAGAACAACTTTTACGTCAGCGGCGGCACCGAAGAGGAGTGGATGAACCGGCTGGCGGACGCCATGGTCCCCTATCTGGATGCCTCCGGCATCCAGTACGTCCGCAACACGCCCGCAATGACCGCCGCCTCCTCCATCCGCGCTTCCAACGAGGGCAACTACGACCTGCACCTGGCGCTCCACTCCAATGCCGCTCCGGAGGGCCTCTACGGCCAGATCCGCGGCATCATTGTCTTTTACTATCCCGGCAGCACCGAGGGGCGGCGAGCGGCGGAGATCGTGGCCGAAAATCTGAAAAACATTTATCCGCTCCCCGACCGGGTCCGGGCGGAGCCCACCACCGCCATCGGTGAGGTCCGGCGGGTCCGGGCGCCCTCAGTCTTCATTGAGCTGGGGTATCACGACAATCCCGACGACGCGGCCTGGGTCAAGAACAATCTGGACGCCATCGCCCGGAACATCGTGAGCTCTCTGTGCCAGTACTTCGGCATCCCCTTCCTGGAGCCCCGCCCCGCCCGTCCCGCCGTGGTGGATGTAAATTGGGGCTCGCTGAACATCCGCTCCAGGCCCTCCACCACCGCCCCCATCGTGGCCCGCGCTTACGACGGCGCCCGGCTCGCCGTCATCAACCAGTGGCAGGGCTGGTATCTGGTCCGGTTTGACGGCGTGGTGGGGTACGCCAGCTCGGACTACGTCACCCTGGTCTGACAGGAGGCTCCCATGGAGATCTATGTCGTACAGGCAGGCGACACTCTGAATGCCATCGCCCAGCGATCCGGGCTGTCTGCGGAGCGGATCGCCAGCGAAAACCGGCTTTTCCCCCCCTACGAGCTGGTGGTGGGGCAGACGCTGGTCCTCCGCTTCCCCGATCAGGTCTACACCGCCCGGTCCGGCGATACGCTCTATTCCGTGGCTCGGGCCAGCGGCGTACCGGTCCGCCAGCTCTACCGCAACAACACCGTCCTGGAGGGCTCCCCCACCCTCTACCCCGGCCAGACCGTGGTCCTCAGCTATCAGGGCGACAGCGCAAAATACTCCCCCATTGCGGTCAACGGCTATGCCTACCCCTTTATTGATCCGGGCCTGCTGCGTCGTACCCTTCCCTTCCTCACCTATATCACGCCCTTTACCTATGGCATCCAGCCGGACGGCGCGCTGGTGCCGCTGGAGGACCAGGCGCTCCTCACCGCGGCCCGCAATGTGGGGACCGGAGCTCTGATGCACTTGTCCACCCTCACCGACGAGGGCAGCTTTTCCAACGAGCTGGCCAGTCTGGTCCTCAACGACCAGGATGTCCAGGGCGTCCTGATCGACAATGTACTCAACACGCTGGAGGCCAAGGGCTACAGCGGTCTGGACGTGGATTTCGAATTTGTTTTCCCCCAGGATGCGGCGGCCTATGCCTCCTTCATCCGCCGCCTGCGGGAACGGCTGAATCCGCGCGGCTACCCCGTGGTGGTGGCGCTGGCCCCCAAAACCTCGGCCGACCAGCCCGGTCTGCTCTATGAGGGCCACGACTACCGCGCCCTGGGGGCCGCCGCCGACCGCGTCTTTTTAATGACCTATGAATGGGGCTATACATACGGCCCGCCCATGGCGGTAGCGCCGCTGCCCAATGTGCGCTCGGTGGTGGAGTACGCCCTGACGGAGATCCCCTCCGGTCAAATCTGGCTGGGTATCCCGGCCTACGGATACGACTGGCCGCTGCCCTTCCGCCAAGGGGAGACTCGGGCCACCTCCATCTCCCCCCAGTATGCCATCAGCCTGGCCCGCCGTTATGGTGTGGCCATCCAATACGATGAGACCGCCCAGGCGCCCTGGTTCCGCTACACGGACGAGAGGGGTACGGCACATGAGGTCTGGTTTGAAGACGCCAGGAGCATCGCCGCCAAGCTGTCCCTCATCCCGGAATACGGCCTGTCCGGAGCCGGCTACTGGAATCTCATGCGCCCCTTTGCCCAAAACTGGCTGGTGCTGGACAGTCTGTTCCACATTCAGGACCCCGTCTAAAAGGGAAATATTGTCGTTCATAAAAAGTTCACATCGCGTTATAAAACTGTCCATCAATTCCCTTTTCAGTATGATATCCTATATTTGCAAAGACCCAATACCAATTCCAACCTCCTCCCTCTCTCTCTTTGCAACACCGCTGTGCTCCCCGGAAGGGCAATGGCTCTTCCGGGGAGGCAGACCAAGAAGTTCCGCCGGACGACATTTTTGGTCGCCGGCGTTTTTTTGTGCCTGTTTTGGCTCATACTAGGGGCGAGGTGATTCCGATGTCCACAGTATCTCCCAAGATCCGTGCCCAGTTCGAGTCCATGCCCATTGATCTGAAAAACCACATTCTCTCCATGGACGTCAAGCTGGAAAACATGAACGACCTGATGGCCGTTCTGGAGCGCATCGTAGCAGAGGGCGAAGGCCATGCTTGACCGCGCGCTTCTCTCCCCCGAGGCCATCGCCTATTTCAACGCGCTGCCGTTGGATGCTCAGATTGCGCTGGAAAAGAGCAACACCAGTTTTCGCTCCCTGGACGATATCCAGGACTACCAGCAGCGGATGCTCTCCCATGTAAACGATGTGCTCTACAAGCAGCTTCCGGAGCCCGCCATCCCCTCCAACGCGGCCTTGGACCCGCTGGACGCAGACTGAAATACAGAAGGCGCTGCCGACCGGCAGCGCCTTCTGCACAGCTTTCGGGACCTTGTCATGGGTCCTATTACTGCCCGGCACACCCAACGGTTGACATTCCACGTCTTCTCACATATAATGGAACGTAATCTCTTTGCACTGCATTACATTCCGGTTCTGCCGGGATGCGAGATCACCAGTACAAACTGAGCAGGCGATGCCCGGAAGCGGGCGTGGGGCCGGGCCGCTTTATCTGCGGCAGCAGATTGCATTTCCTTTTATGCACATCTGTGGGACAGTTGTATGTTCCATAGGTGTGCTATTTTATACCTATTTATGGAACAGCCGACCTCAAATGGAGTGCCATAGGAGAAATCATGACACCGCATGGCCAGATGGCAGCGGGAAACGGAGGATTCTTTTATGACAGTCAGCCAACCGAACGTGGCAGGGCTAACCTCTGCCGAAGCAAAACGATTGCAGGACCTATACGGTAAAAACGAGCTGTCGCCACAGAAGAAGGAAACCTTTTTCCAGAAAGCATTTCATATTCTCTGCGAGCCTATGTTTTTGCTGCTCATTGCCGCTGCCATTATCTATTTTATTCTTGGCGAGCCCAGAGACGGCGCGATTATGCTCATCTTCGTGGCAGGCATCATCAGTATCGATGTGATCCAGGAGTGGAAAACCGACCAAACGCTTCATGCGCTGAAGGATCTATCCGCGCCGCAGATCACTGTCATCCGCGACGGGAACGAACAACGGATCGCCAGCGCCGACCTGGTTCCGGGCGACCTGATGATGATCTGTGAGGGCGTCAAGATTCCGGCAGACGGCGTAGTGCTGCGCTGCGCCGACCTGTGCGTGGATGAATCCTCTCTCACCGGCGAAGCGGAGGGCGTCTGGAAAACGCCCTCGGGAAGCACCGAACCCACAACGGATTACTGGCGCAAGGATTACTGTTATGCCGGTACCCTGGTTACGCAGGGCACCGCTGTCGTTCAGGTGGATCAAATTGGCGCGCAGACCGAATACGGAAAAATCGGTCTTGGCGTGGCCGCCGCGCCGCAGGCGGATACCCCGCTGCAAAAGCAGACCGGCAAGCTGGTGAAAACCTGTGCCATCCTAGCAGGCGTGCTGTTTGCGCTGGTAGCCGTATTTACCTGGTTCAATATTCCCGATCATCCATTTTCCGACCGTCTGATTGAAAGCATCCTTTCCGGTGTGACGCTTGCAATGGCCATGATTCCGGAAGAATTTCCGGTCATCCTTACGGTGTTCCTCTCCATGGGCGCGTGGCGGCTGGCAAAGAAAAACTCGCTGGTGCGCATGCTGCCCAGTGTGGAGACGCTGGGGGCCGTCTCCGTCCTCTGCGTGGATAAGACCGGCACCATTACCAAGAACCAAATGACCGTACAGGAAATTTGGGTGGCAGATGGCACAGAGCAGGTGCTCGTTGAGACGATGGGACTTGGCTGTGAAACCGACGCCTACGACCCCATGGAAAAAGCGATGCTCCGCTGCTGCGAGGCGCACGGCATTTCCAGAGAGAGCCTGTTTAGCAATGAGTTCGTGCGCGAGTATGCCTTTACCAATGAGCGGAAAATGATGGGACACGTCTGGCGCAAGGGCGGCAGACTGGTCGTTGCCGCCAAAGGCAGCCCGGAGCGTATTTTGACCCTCTGCTCTTTGACGGACAAGGCGCGGTGTGCCGCGGAAGAACAGATGCAAGCGCTTTCCTCTCAGGGATTGCGCGTGATTGCCATTGCCGCCGCCCATCCAGAAAATGAAGCTGCAATCCCCGCCGCCATCACCGACTGCCGTTTGGCACTGCTTGGTCTGGTGGGGCTTGCCGATCCTCCCCGCGAAAGTGTCAAGAACGACATTGCCGTCTGCAACCGCGCAGGAATTCGTGTGGTCATGATCACCGGAGACAACGGGATCACCGCCTCCGCTATTGCCCAAAAAATCGGAGTTCCCGGAAGCGACAATATCATTACCGGCGAGGCACTGGAGGCCATGTCTGACGAGGAACTGCGGGTCGCAGTGAAAACCGCGTCTATTTTCTCCCGCGTCATTCCCGCGCACAAGATGCGCATCGTCAAAGCCTTTCAGGAAAACGGTGCGATCGTCGCCATGACCGGTGACGGTGTAAATGACGCGCCGGCCCTGAAGTATGCCGACATTGGTATTGCCATGGGAAAACGTGGCAGCGAGGTTTCGCGCGAGGCCGCCGATCTGATCTTGTTGGACGACAATTTTACCACCATTGTGGAGACCGTCCGGGATGGACGCCGGATCTACGACAACATCCGTAAAGCGGTGGGCTATGTGTTCACCATTCATATTCCCATTGCCGCGGCCTCCCTGCTGGCGCCCTTCCTGGGGATTGCGCCTGCGGCGCTGCTGCTGTTGCCGCTTCACGTGGTGCTGCTGGAGGTGCTCATTGACCCGACCTGCTCCATTGTTCTGGAGCGTCAGCCTGCGGAAGAAGATATCATGGCTCGCACGCCCCGTGACCCGAAGGAAAAACTGCTGACCGGAAAATTGTTGGCCAAGAGCGTTTTACAGGGATTTTTTATATTTGCCGCGTCCTTTGGCGCTTATTTTGCGTCACTGGCGGGCAATCCGGACAACGCCCCGGCGGCTCGCGCCATGGGTCTTGCCATCATCATGCTGGCAAATTTGTTTTTGGTGCAGGTCAACAGTTCTGACCACGATTTCGCTTACCGCTCCGTGAGGCGGCTCAGCAAAGACCCGGTCATGTGGGCAGTCAATCTGGGTACGCTGACGCTGCTGGCCGTGATTCTGTACACGCCGGTTTCTCTCTATCTGAAGCTCGCCCCGCTCACCGGCGCGCAGTTATTTACAGCGATTGGCCTTGCCGCTGCGTCGGTGTTGTGGTATGAGTTTGTAAAGCTGGTCACAAAGCTTCGCAAAAGATAAGCCGATGGGAATTTGTCCGGATACGGGAGTTGGGGTATAGTCCGAGGAGAAAAAGGATCACCGCTTGGCCCTGCGCCGCAGCAAGCGTTTTTTCTCCACAAAATACGGGAAGCACTTTTGGGACCGCAGGCTAGGGCATGCGGCTGACCCTCGAAGCAAATATACTGCCGGAACGATTAAAAATGGCAGTTGTGAATCCAGGTCCCTCTCCAAATCCTCTTTTCTGGTGATGGAATGACCGATGCAGTGTTCAAGCTTCTGGTTTCAGATCGCACATACAAAGATTCACTGCTATGACTTCTGATGGAACACCGTTTTTAATAAGGGCAACACCGCACAGAAAACTGTGTGCAGAAAATGTCACTGCGTGGTAAAATAAAGACATGAATAAACAAATGAGTCTGTCGGGCCTGAGGGATGAACTGGCGCAGGTGCGGACAAAGAAAAAAGAGTTTCTTGAGCAGATCGAGCGTATTGTTCCCTGGGGCAGATGGATTGCCATGATTAAGCCGTGCTACTACAAGGGGGAGCGCGGAAATAAGCCCTATGATCTGGAACTGATGCTGCGGTTATATCTGCTGCAAAACCTTTATAACCTGTCTGATGAGGCGACAGTTGCCGAGGCAATGGACAGTCGTGCATTCTCAGAATTCTGCGGCGTAGAGTCCAGCAATCAGGTGCCTGACGGGGATACACTGGGTCGCTTTCGAAATATCCTCGTACACAATGGTTTACAGGAGCAGCTGTTTGCACAGGTAATAAAGCTGCTG
>ERZ857998.341-NODE-341-length-69627-cov-18.208547_pt1 | contig 69627 bp, 44 predicted proteins | sample MGYA00519954_ERZ857998 | MGnify/ENA primary metagenome ERZ857998 (study PRJEB31778, sample SAMEA3449424) | human gut metagenome | biome: human gut; feature: human-associated habitat; material: faeces | place: United Kingdom | collected 2010/2012 ...
AAGCCCTCGGCAAGTGTCTTCACAGGGTCATCGCAAGCATATATTGTCGCTCTCCCTCTGTTTTGCAGTATGTTTTCTATAATGCCCATAGGCATATTTTTCAAGGTTCATATATAACACAGTGAAAACCGTTGTTACATCAATATTTTTTTCAAATGCTTAATTGCGGTACATTTCTGAACATAAATACTGTTCAAATCCGTTTCCAAAAGATAGGCTATTTCAGATAATTCCATGCCGCACAAAAAATGTAATACAATTATTTTTCTTTTTCGGTTATTTAGAGTCTTTTGAGGAATACCCAAAGATACTGCAAGTTCCCTCTCGCTTATACCCTGCAAAACGGCGAACGCTATTACCTCAAAGGTTCTTTTTTCCTTTTCGGTGAGCTGCTCTATCGCCTTATGCAGTTCCCCCGCCTGGAGCTTGTCCAATATATATTCTTCCTCCCACCTGTTATCTGAATATCTCTCGTGGTTATCCGCGTCCGAATCATCACCCCGCAGCTTATCCAAAGATACAAACCTGCGCGGGTATTTTTTCTTTTCTTCTCTCCTGCGCATATCTTCGCTGTGTTCGGCATTGCATTTTTTATACAGTTCATTATTGGCTTCAATAAAAATTACCGAGTATTTTGAGGACAAATTCTCATCCTCTACCTGAACAAATTTCCTTCCTGAGTTTTCGGGCTTCTGCTTGAATTCAAAAAATTCTTTCGCGGTCATATGTATCCATTCGGGATTTTCCCCGTTACAGTTTTTATCTTTCCATACTAAAAAAATACTTTTCAACTTATTTTCCTCCGTTCAATCATTCCTGAAAATCTCAAAAACGATTAATACGGAGGGCTGCGGCAACCGCATTTACACCGCCGCCGCAAATGTTTTATATACAGAACGCAAAAGGTCCGACCAATTTCAAAGTCTTTTCGAGCGGCATTTTTATTGGTCTTTTCTTCTTTAAATCCAGTTATTTTTCGAGCATTATTACAGCCCGTTTCCTTTAAAATACAGCTTGTAAGGAGTTTTAAACCCCTTACAGCTATATCTTCACCTTTTGCTTTCTGTTATTTTTCACTAAGTCACCTTGCAGTCGCCTATGGCGCGCTCATTCTTTCCTTTGTTTTGTATGCAGCAAGGTTTATACAGTACATCGGTATCCGCCCCTTAAAATGTAGAATTGTGTATTATTTTGTCGAATAAAAAAAGAACGAGCGCCAAACTTGCTTTTCACAAGCTCGGCGCTCTGTTGCATCCTCGGTATTTTACACCGATATATTCTTTTACATACAATATTCATTATAAATTCACTAAAGTCAATCATTAGACGAGCACTTAATATTCAATTATCAGTCCGTCATATGAAGTCACAAATCCCTTATCTCTTACTATTTTTTCAAACTCATCATATATTACGTTTATACCGTTATGAGAAAAATGGTTAAGCACAAATATGGTTTTATCATTTGCAATACCGTCTTTTATAAATTCATCCCTTATGGCTGCGCATTTGTTAAAATTCAAATGCCCGATATAAGGAACAATCGGACGATTTGCCTCTGTGCAGTCAAGGGAAATAACATTAAACGGTCTTTCAAGGGCTTTTAGGCATGCCATACTTTCTTCGCACAGCTCACTTGTATCATTAGCATATAACAGGCTTTTCTCGTCCTTTTTAATCGCATATATAACCGGACTTGATTTCTCATCGTGAGTTGCCTTTATTGGTGTTATTACATATCCCTCGGTTTCAAAGCTCTCAAACGGTTTTATGAGCTTTAAATTTATATCGTTTTCGGATATATTATATTTTTTAACGGCATCCGCAAGCATATTGTAACCGCTTTCGGCAGCATAGAATGTCAGCGGTTTCCCGCTGTTTATATGTGCAAATCCGGCAGAGCGCATTTGAATTTCAGCGGGATACAAATGGTCAGAATGTGAATGAGTTATAATGCAGGCTTTAATTTTATCCAACGGTATATTCCATTTAAGATAATGAGCATAGGTGTCCGCCGGGAAATCTATCAAAAGCCTGTCGTCAATAACCGCCTGACTTCTTGTTCTTATGTTTTTCCCGCCGAGCAGCTTTGTCCTTTTGCATAAGGGCATAAAAGCTGTTCACATAATAATTAACGGTTTCTATTGCAATGTGATTTACGCCGTTTTTAAGCGGCAGCTTAATTTCATCCACACGGTAATATCCGTGCGCGCACCTTGCGGGGCCGAAATAAAAAAACTCCCCGTTCAAATACACCTTATAAAAGCCCGAAGCCGCAATTTTTAAAACAGCGTTTTCGCCTTTACAGAAAATATTTTTATAAAGCCCCGAGGTTATATTTTTTCCGTTTCAAGTCCCTTTGCCCAAACGGGCTTTGCTTTAATAAAAAAGTTATCGGTTACATTCATCACCATATAAAACAATCCTTATAAATTATTCTGCATTTGAAATAAGAGTGAAACTTTTGGTGAGTATCAGCCGGTCGGCGCAACCCGTTGAAATTTGAAACACGCCGTCTTCGGCGACAAATTTATTTTCGTTATTCCAAAATCCGAGCATAGGCGCGGTAATGTTAAACTTAAACGTTTTTGTTTCATCAGCGGCAAATTCCGCCTTTTCAAAGGCTATTAATTGCTGAACAGGGCGCGAATTTGAGGCAAATAAATCGCGCATATAAAGCATAACGGTTTCTTTGCCGACCGTATCACTGCAATTTTTGACTGTAACGCTTACTTCAATGTTGCTGTTATTATAAAGCACATCATCCGACAGTTCAAGATTTTCATATTTAAAGTTTGAGTAAGAAAGTCCGTGTCCAAAGGGAAAAAGCGGTGAATTAGGACAGTCTATATAGTTTGAGGCATACGGCTGATGCTTATCATCAGGAAAAAATTTCGGCTTGCCTGTGTTGGTGTGGTTGTAGTAGATAGGACACTGACCAACGGCTCTCGGGAATGTCATTGAAAGCTTGCCGCACGGATTGGCATACCCGAAAAGCAGGTTTGCCGCAGCAGACCCGCCCTCCGTTCCCGGAAACCACATATGCAGTATTGCACGAACATTCTTTTCTAACTCTGTCAATGCCAATGGACGCCCGCTGAAGGTAAGCGCAACGATATTTTTATTGGCATTTGCCACTGCTGCCGCCAGCTCGTCCTGTAGACCCGTAAGCGTAATATCGGCGCGGGAATTGCCCTCGCCGCTGTAATTTTGCGGCTCGCCTAAGCACAAAATAACAACATCCGCCGCTGCTGCAGCTTTAACGGCGGCGTCAAAGCCCGAGCGATCGCAGTCATCATATAAATTTCCGCATCCGCGTGTAACGGTTATTTCCGTATTCGGAGCTGCTGCGTGTATTCCCTCCGATACGGTAACGCTTTCCTCATTTTTACCGTTGCAAGACCAAAAGCCTATAATTTCATGGTTATCGGCAAACGGACCTATTAACGCTATTTTTTCAACCTGCGGCGAAAGCGGTAAAATTCCGTCGTTCTTAAGTAACACGGCACATTCCTCTGCGGCTTTTCTCGCCGTCGCACGGTGCTCGGGGGTTAAAAATCTCTCCGAGTTCTCCTGTATATCCGCCCCGTGGTACGGGTCTTCAAACATTCCGAGGTTGTTTTTTAAATTTAAAACCTTTAAAACCGCGTCATCAAGCTGTTCTTCGGTAAATACGCCCTTTTCAATCAGTTCTTTTAAACAATGCGTATAGGTGTTTGATACCATTTCAATATCGCAGCCGTTTTCAAAAGCCAGGCGCGCGGCAGTTTTTTCATCATTTGTTATTCCGTGCCGTTCCAAATCGCCTATGGCGTTAAAATCGCTTATTACAATACCGCTGAAGCCCCATTCCTCTTTTAATACCTTTTTCATAAGCCAAAAATTTACCGTCGCCGGTATTCCGTTAAGCGTATTAAAGGCCGGCATTATCATATCGGCGCCTGCGTCTATACACGCCTTGTACGCGGGAAGATAGTATTCTCTGAGTATATGCTCCGAAAGCTCTACCGTGTTATAATCCCTGCCCGCCTCTGCCCCGCCGTATGCGGCGAAATGCTTAACGCAGGTTGCCATACTTGTTTTATCCGAAAGGCTTTTGCCGCGAAAAGCTCTTATCTGAGCTGTTCCCATCATCCCGTTAAGCAACGGCTCTTCTCCGCAGGTTTCCATTACCCTGCCCCAGCGGGCGTCTCGCACATAATCAACCATCGGTGTAAAAGTAACCTGTACTCCGCCCGCCGTTGCCTCATCGGCTGCCATTTCGGAACAGCGCGCCGCTAAATTCGGGTCAAACGAGCAACCCAAAGCCAGAGGTATAGGAAAAATTGTTCTGAAACCGTGCACCACGTCCATCATAAAAAGCATGGGTATTTTATTGCGATCGTTTTTAAGGTGCATATCCTGAATAGTGCGCATTTCGACAGAACTGCAGAAATTAAGCACGCTGCCAACGGTATTTATAACCTCCTGCGAAAGCCCCAATTTATTGCTGTTATCTCCTGTAACCGCAGCGGATGAATCTATAAACATATTTGCATTATGCTGCATTAATTGACCTATTTTTTCTTCCGTTGTCATTTGGGATAATATTTGTTTCACATCGACCATAAAATTTACTCCTCGCACACAACCGTTATTTCTTCAGGTGCGTTCCATTCGGTTTTTACTTTGCCGTTTTCAAGCCTTTTGCAGTGCACCGTAATAACTCCGTAAGGCGTAGGGTATGTTCCCTCAGCCCATTCCAAATTTCCGAGTTTCGGGTTCAAAGCAATTTTCCTGCACCCCGGCGCTGAAATATGAATACCAAGTACCTCCTCGGCTAAAAACGCTGTAGGCGCGCTTGACCACCCGTGGCAAAGGCTGTGACGAAAGCCTTTATAACAAAACGCGCCGTTATCTCCGTGTACGTCGCTCTTGCCGCTTTCGGGAATTTTATCTATCGGCGCGGCATTTTCAGCCCACTCAATATTAAAATCCTCCCAAAACGCAGTAGCTCCGAGCGACAGCATTGCGCCGTAATACTCTTCCAATACGGAAAGCGCGCCCGACATATCCCGAGCGGCGGCAACCTTTAAAAGATAGTAACTCATAAAGGTTGAAAACCCCTTTGCCCCGTTTTTAAGAATTTCCTTAGCCGCCTTATGCTTATCAAAGCAACCCGCAAGCGCTGCTACAGCGTCGGTTTGTTTTGATAAGCAATGCTTCCATTCGCTTTTTTTCAGTATCTCCGCTTTTGCACAGCAAAGTTTCACAGTATCCTTACTGCCGCAATATTCCGAAAGCTGTTCCGCCGCTTTAAGCGCCGCAACAAGCAACGCGCGCGAGCCGTATTTGCCGGCTTCGGTTCCGTTTGTGGACCAATCCAGAAAATAATAGCCTATACCGTCGGAACCGTCGGGTGATACAAGCGAACATACCCTTTCGGAAAGAGATATAATATATTCCCTGTTTTTTTCTAAAAATTTTTCACTGCCCGTATAGAAATACCAATCTTTAACTATTATAAGCCACCAAAGAGAATATGTAGGCATATTGTTCATCCAATTAGGCAGCGGGGTCGCGTTTCTTATATAATCAAGCGTTTCTTCCACAATCGGAATATCACCGAAAACGGAACGAACCGTAAGCATTTCGGGGTGCATATCCCCCACCCATACAAGGCGGTCTCTTTTTATTCCGTCCCATATATAATTTTGTAAGCAAAGCTTACAGGTGTATGCCGCAACGGAATATATTTTATTAAGCGTTTCATTATTGCAGGAAAAACTGCCCAAATACGGAATATTCCTGTAAACCGAAACCGCCGCAACCGATTTAACCGAAAGCTTTGCAAATTCTCCGTTGAGCCGCAGGTAAACAAAGCGAAAACCCGTTTCGTTGAAGGTCATATCGCTGTAAGACGGCAGCAGGTGATCGGCACTTCTGACAGCATGGTCATTTGTGGAATTTTTGCAGCCCAACCCGCTAAGCGCCTCTGACACGGATTCGCCGCAGGTTATATTAACGCTTACGGGTCCGTCGGAGTACGATGAAAATGTCAAAATTCTGACGCTGCCGTTTATTTCTCTGCCGAAATCCAGCAAAACGGCGGCGCTTTCTCCGCTGTTTCCGTTTTCAAAAACGGTGCAATCAGGCTCGTTTAAGCCTATTTGCAGCGATTTTTCAGTCAACAGACCCTCCGCATTTGTCACCTTTCCGAAACACTTTACTATGCGAACGGGGAAAAGCGTTTCCCTTACCCGTTCATCAAAATTTTTCTCCATTACGGCTCTCCTTTTTATCGGACGTTTTTATTTTTTAAGCGAACAAATTTTTTCACTGTCAAGCAGCTTTATAAACATTCCGCCCTGAACCGAACGGTGCTGAAAATGAATTTGCAGCGAGGTGACGGATGAGAAAAGGTCGTTTAGCGGCACGCGTGACGGCGAAAGATTATAATTAAGCCATAATGCGTCGACCGTCTTTTTGAAAAATTCATCATCTCCCGAAAGGGTCGCAGTCCATATCATCCAATCCGATTTTGTGCAATCCGAGCGGCTGTCCAGCGGTAGACCGTAAGGATTAAAGTGCTTTTCATAGCCCTTTATTTCATCTTCCCACATATTCTCGGGGAAAATACCCAAATCAAACACCTTATCCCACACAGCGTTATATTTCATACTGAAAGTGCCGGGTCGGTCAAAGGTCAGTTTGTATGTGCCGTCGCCGTTTGCCGCTTTCTGCCGCCATTTCCCTGCATTTTTTCTTGCAAGGTCTTCATAATATTCAGCCTTTATATCATCGCCCGTCATACTGCAAAGCTTTGCGTAAGATGCCAACGCAAATACCGATTTAAGCGCCAAATTGCAATTGTGCGCCAGGTGACCGGCAAAATCGTCGGTACAAAGCTGATTATCTGGGTCAGCCCCGAATTCCGAAAGATATTCCGCCCATTGCCCGGCTATTTCGGAGTATTTATCAAAAAGCTCGGTATTTCCTATCGCCTTTGTTACCGCTGCGGTCATTATAAGCATATTTCCGCATTCTTCAACCGGCATTTGCATAGACATTTTAAAGCCATTACCGTAAACCTGTCCGTTAAGTATAGGGTATGTGCCTAAATCGTGCGGTGCGAATTTATAGGGCCATTTTCCGCTTTTTACATATTCATATGCGGGGCGTACTATCGCCTCTGCCAAAACGGGGTTGTAAAGCAGGAAAAACGGCAACGTAGGATATGCGACGTCCACCGTAGCAGCGCAGCCGTTGCTCAAACACTCTTTGGTAATATAAAGAATTTCTCCGTTATTTTTAACAACAAGCTTGCATGCCGCCATGATCTGACGAACCGAAAGCCTTAAAAGCTGAGCATATTTTTCACCGCCCGCGTCAGCGGCGGATTTACATAGGTTTATATCAAACTCATCACAGCGGCTTTTGAAATTACCATATTTTGAAAAAGCCTCTTCAATTATCTTTTCGGTGGTTTTACCGTCGCGTTTCCAGTATGCACGCAGCGGTTCGCCGAAATATTTTACAGAGTAAATATCATCGTAAGCAAAAACTACCGTAGCCGTATTGTTATCCGCTGTATCAAGCGGGCTTACCGACTGTAAGAACACTCTGTCCGCCATTTCTTTATTCTGTACAGTCCCGTTATTGCAGGCAAGGAAAAAATATCCCCAGTCAATGCCTCGGTCATCGCCCGAAGAGCCTAAAACCGCCTGTTCAACCCCGCCCATTTTCATGGCTGAAATACCGTTAGACAATTCAAGCCTTTCGGTCAGTACACAGTTTTGCAGCTTGCGTTCAACGCAAAAATCCTGCGAGGCATATACGGTAACGTTTACCGTATGCCTCGTATCATCCAATGCATCAGCGGTTATCTTTAAATATGAAGCGGGACGAGAAAGCATATCCAAATCGGTCGGCAATACCGGTGTGAAAAAATCCGCCGTAAGGCGAACGCCCGCCGCCTCAAAAATATATGTTGTGGAAAAACTATTAACCGTCACATCGGTTTGAGTCATGGGCGGCAGATCCATATCCTTTGCCGAGCCCATAAATATATAACCGTTTCCGTCGATTTCTGCTTTTCCTATTAAAAATCAGGTTCTTGAATCCCATGTTTTAATATCGCTCTCGTAAAGCTTATTGCTGGTTGACCAAACGCTGAAATACGGATCTACCGTAATAAGCGGATAGGCCGGTGCTCTCATTTTCATAAAAATTCTCCCGGAAAATATGCCTATGAAGCTGCCGTATTATACACGGCAGCTTCCGGCAGTTAATTATTTCTTATGTGATTTTTTTCTGTTAAAGCATATAATTACCGCAGCGCCCGCGCCGATTATAATTACCGCCGAAACAATTACTATAATATACGGCACGGCAGAATTGCCGCGTGTTTCCGATTTTGTGTCACCGTTTGCGGGTTTTCCCTCTTTGCCGGTGGGCATAATAACCATATCGTCAAAATAGATGCTTTCTGAGCCGGAGCTTGTAAGCACAAGATATTTTTCTCCCGCAACGAAGGTTACGGCAACCTGCTGCCAAGAGCCGGCCTTTTCCGACGAAATATCCGCAAGAGACTGAACATACTTCGGTTTTGCCGAAAGTGAAGCCTTTCCGATTTGCCCTAAGGTCAGCTTTACGGGATCTTTACCGTTCTCGGTATATACCCAAACAGTCATTTCATATTCCTTGCCCGGCACCAGTTCACCGAGGCTGCCGTCAAATGGGATAAACGAGCTGTCGTCTGCCAGCTTTCCTATCCTGTGAACCGATTTTGTTCCGCCGTGAACCTTATCAAACGAAAATCCCTGCATACCGAGCGTATAAAGCTCATAATCATTGCCGAGCAAAGCGGTATCGTAATCCTTTTCAAAGCCCTGCTCAATGCTTAAAGATTTCCATTTGGCGTAAAGGGTTATGTCGTTCATCGGGAACACTTCAAGCGGAAATTCAACATCCAGCTCCTTGTAAACATACCAACCCTCAAACTCATAGCCGCGTCGCGTAACCTCAGGCCAGTTTATTTTTTCGCCCTCTTCGCCGTATATAGGCTCTATTTCGTTGCCGCCGTTGGTGATAAAGGTTATGCAGACCTTATCAAACGGCGAGGTGTTTGAATACCTTGAGGTAGTGCCGAACATTCTTAAAACGGGCGTGCCGTCGTTGCAGGCATACCAAATATTCTTGAAATCAAAACCGTTCATATACTTTTCGGCATTAGCGCCGCGCATTGATTTAAGGCTTAAAATACGTCCGCCCGAGGGTGTTGCAACCGTGCAGTAAACATTTTCGCATTTGGTGGTATCAAAGCATTTGCCTATTGCGCTGTCCTTTGCGGCGGTAGCCACATAGCAGTTTCTTATCGGGCTTTCAATAACGCCGCTCCAGTTGTAGCCTACTATTCCGCCCTTTTCGCTGTCGGTTTCGGAAAGCAGAGTACCTGTAAAGTAGCAGTTTTCAATAAGCATTGCCTTAGGCGTTGCGCCTATTATTCCGCCTGCACACTGACCGCTTACCGTAACCGATTTGTCGGCAAAGCAGCCGCTTATCGTCGCAAGCGTTCCGGGTATGGTATTTTCCCAATAATAGGAATATCCGCATATCGCGCCTATCCAGCCGCAGCCGTGTTTGTTATCGTAGCCGCGCAGGTAGGAATTCACAACGCCGACATTTTTAACGACGCCGCCTTCGCCTATTACGGGTATCAGTCCGCCCAATACCTGACCGTCGTTATCAACATTAAGATAAATACCCGAAACGGTGTGACCGTCGCCGTCGAATACTCCCATAAAGCCCTTTGACGCTTCGTATTGACCCCATGTTGAGAAATACCACGAGCGCGCCTCATCCTTCCAGTTATCGGCAGTTGTGTCATTAAGGTAAATATCGGTCGTAAGCTTATAATACACGTTGTTGTTATTCGGCTTATCCAAAATTCCCGTAACAAACTTTGCAAGCTGTTCGCCCGTAGAAATAAGGTAAGGGTTATTTTTGGTTCCGTTGCCGCCCGCAAAAGAGGCAGCTACCTGACCGCTCCATACTTCGCCGACCTTGCCGTTATACCCGTTTGCCTGATAGCCCTCGGGCACTTTTATAAGCGCGGGCGTTTTTGAGGTGGTCTTCCATATTGTGTTCCAGTCGAACGCAGGCATATTCTTCTTTGCCGCGGCGCCTGTCATCTGCGCCTTTGTGCGCGTTCTTATATTCGGCTCTGCAACGTTTGAATAGCAGTCGCGTATGTTGAAGTTTGCAGTTCCCGTGGGCAGATAAACGGGATAATCAATTGAGTATGAATTCACTATATTATTGCCGGGCGCCCAGAAGAAGCACGCAATGCCCGCCGCAAACGGGGTCTTGCCGTCCTCTGCCTTGGCGCTTGCCGAAAGGCTGCCCGTAAAATAGCAGTTATCAATATCAACAGATAATGAGCCTGCACCCACAATACCGCCTGCACGCATTCCCTTTATAATAACCGTTTCATCGGCATAGCAGCCAGAAACGACCGCGCTTTTCGGATTCGCCGATTTGCCCTCGCCCTCTGAATTGCTCCAACCGACAATTGCGCCGACATTTGAAAGACAGGACATATAGGAGTTAACAACGCCGACATTGCGGATTACTGCGCCTTCGCCCACCATCGGGAAAAGGCCCGAGCGATATCCGTCAATCCCCGGATTGCTGTTATAATAAATTCCGCTTACAATATGACCGTCGCCTTCAAAATAACCGTTAAACTGCGTATGTTTATCGTCGTTTACCGAGAACCACACATTAGCGCCCGTATTTTTGCCGTTTTCGTGCCAATTATCGGCAGTGGTATCATTAAGCAAAATATCGGCGGTAAGCTTATAATATTTGCCGCGCGTATCGTTATCCTTAATAAGCCGCGCCAGCTGAGCCGCCGTCTCAATAATGTAGGGATTTGCCTTTGCGCCGTTGCCCGAGGCATAGCCTTTTGCAACATTGCCAGACCAAACTTCGCCTACAGCGCCTATGCCGTAATTAGCGGGTATAACTCTCAGCGACGGATATTGTCCGTCCGCAAGGCTCCACACGCTTACAAAATCGAAGCCCTTAAATACCGACTTCTGCTTTGAAACAGTACCCTTCATATCCGAAGCGGAAAGCGTTGTAACTCCGTTCTGCTTTACGGTTGAGTAGCAGTTTTTAAGCACATAATTTGAAGATGAGCCATCCTCGCTGTAATAAATGCCCACGCCTACCGCATAGCAGTTTGAAATGCTTATTCCCTGCGACCAGAAGTATGCGGTCATAGCGCCGTTTACGCCCTCGGTCGCTTCCGTTTTGCCTGTAAAGAAGCAGTTGCTTATATTAACGGGCAGACTGCCCGCCGCAACTATACCCGCGGTGCGCATGCCCTTTATTATAACAGTCTCATCGGCATAGCAGCCCGCAATCACGGGGGATGTGCCGTCGCCGTTGTCGCGACTCCAGCCGACTATTGCCGCCGCATTTCCGAAGCCCGAAAGGTAAGAATTTGTAACACCGAGGTTGCGAATTACCGCGCCTGCGCCTATCATCGGGAAAAGCGCCGAGCGCCAGCCGTCCCTGCCGGGAGTTTTGCCGTAGTAAAGACCGCTTACCGTGTGACCTTTACCATCGAATGTACCGTTAAAATGGTTGGCACGGTCATCGTTTACCGAGTACCATTCGTTGTTGCCGCCTTTTTCATACCATTTGGCATTCTTAGTGTCATTAAGCTTAATATCAGCGGTCAGCTCATAATACTTATCCTTTGTATCCGTATCGTTTATAAGCCGCGCCAGTTGCTCGGCCGTAGCAATTTTATACGGGTCGCTTTCTGTGCCGCTGCCGCTTTCGTAGCCATCCGCCGTGATACCCGACCATATGCCGTCTTCCCTGATTTCCGTGCCCTCAAACACGCGCAGATACGGAGTTTTGTTATCTGCGGTCTTCCATACGCCCGTGTAATCAAATTCGGGCATTGTATTAAGCGCGTTTGTACCGGTAATCGATTCAAGGGTTACAATTATCGGCTCTGCCTTGGGGCTCGAATCGTTTTTGCCGCTTGCGACCGAGTAGACATTGCTGATGTCGTTCGCGTCCCTCAAATAAATCGGCGCGGTAGAATAAAAGTATTCCGCAAACACATAGTAGCCCCAGTGCATTCCGTAAAGCGCGCCGCTGTCAGCGCCCGAAACGGTGCCTGTAAAGTAAGCGTTTTTAATTTGTATTTCGCCTACCGCCGTGCCTATTATTCCGCCTGCTCTCGGTGCGGTTATGCTTACGGTCTCATCGGCATAGCAGCACTCTATAGTAGGTCTTTGCGCCGCCGTCTCGTAAGAGCGGCTGTTAAGCAAATAACCTACAAGCGCACCCGCAGTGCCTCCGCCCGACAGCTCAACAGATGAATTTTTAAGCCCGACATTGCGGATCTTTGCGCCCTCGTCGATACGCGGGAAAAGTCCCGTTGCAAACCAATAGCCATCGTTGCCGCCCTTAAAATAAAGGCCGCTTACGGTATGGCCGTTTCCGTTAAAATCGCCCTTAAAGGAAACGCCTGTGCTGTCGCTTAAAACCGAGAACCAGTTTTTAGGATTATTGGTGAGCGTTTTGTTTATAATTATATCCGCAGTAAGCTTATAGTATTTCCCTGCAGTATCCGTATCATTCACAAGCCTTGCCAGCTGCTCGGCGTTTTCAATCTCATAAGGAGATTTCTGCGTGCCGTCGCCTGCGGCATATGCTTCGGCAATTTTGCCCGACCAGCTGCCGTCATCGGGGTTTTCCTCCTCGGGAGTGCCAAAAACGCGCAGTACGGGAGTGCCGTCCTTAACGGTCGCCCAAACCTTTGTGAAATCAAAGGATGAAAGCGTACCCGAAGCCGCGTTGCCCGTTATATCGGCAAGGGAAACGGTATTTCCCGCGCTCTGTACGGTTGTGTATACGCTGTTTTCCTCGTAATATTCGTTATTATGCTTTTGAAGTCCGCTTGTTGAATAAAAACGGTATATATGCACCGTTTCGCTCCAACCCGAAACATAAACAGCACCGACGGTATCCCCCGAAAGACTGCCGGTAAAATAGCAGTCGTATACATAAGCCTCGCCGTTGAGCGCGCCCGCAATACCGCCTGCGTTTGCGCAGCTGAGCGAAACGCTTGTATCGGCAAAGCAGTTTTTAATTGTAAGGAATTTTTCCGCAGAGCTTGATTTCGGCGAATACACGCCAACTATAGCCCCCGCCTGACCGCCGCCGGTAACCGTGAACGAGGAATTTTTAACCCCGACATTTTCAATTACCGCGTCTGCGTCCGCCCGCGGAAAAAGTCCTGCGGCATACCAGTATGTGTTGTCGGTCGCGTTTCCCTTAAAGTAAAGTCCGCTGACAGTATGACCGTTTCCGTCGAAGTGACCTGCGAAAACAGCGCCCTTTACAGCGTCCGTTCCGTTCTCCACCGCAACCGAATACCACGGGAGCGCACTGTCGGTAAGCTTTTCGTTAACGGTAATATCATTTGAAAGCTTATAATACTTCCCCGCCGTGTCGGTATCGTTTATAAGGCGCGCCAGCTGCCCTGCTGTTTTAATGATATAGGGGTCGGTTTCGTTTCCCGCTCCCGATTCGTATTTTTTCGCAATCGTGCCGTCCCATGCCGTATCCTGCTCCGCGGTTATGACAAGCGCCGATACAAGAGACGAAAAAACAATCGAAAGCGCCGTCAACATAACGACCGCCGAGCGTTTAAATTTTTTCATTCCGTGAATCATTTTTTCCTCCTATGTAAATGAGGCGGGTTGGGCGGGTTCTTTCCGCCGAACCGTGTTAATTTGTAATCAGCTCTCCGCCGTCCGATTTTTGGTAAAGTCTTATATAATCCACCGTATAATCAAACGGAAGAACACTCATTGATTTAATCATATACTTTTCTGCCCAGGTGTTATAGGGCTTTACATATCTCGGCGAATAAATGCCGCTGCCGAGTATTACAGCCATCGGGTTATGAAAACCTGACATTCCGTTATCGGTATTCCCGGTATAGCTGTACGCCTCGTAATCGTCTGTAAGATTGAAGGTCATATATTCGTTCCCGTCAACAGACAGAACAATTTTTTTCGCCGTCCATAAAAAGCCGATAATATGATATTCGTCCCTGAAGATATCAGACGCCGTGAAGCTCCGTATTCTCTTACTGCTGCCCGATAAATCGTGATATTTACTTTGCGGCGAGCCGTTATACGGTATGTCCACAAGGCTTCCCGCGGAATCTCTGTACCACTTGTGAAGATTCGGGGTCATCAACATGCTTTGGGTCTCAAATACATCCACCTCAACGCCGTATGGGTATGTTTTGCCGTTCAGATTCCCCGTTGACAGCCAAAACGAACCCCATGAGCCCTGAACAACCGGCACCTTTGCCCTTATTTCCAGATATCCGTAGGCATAATTCATCGATTTATCCGTCGTTATCGACCAGGGACTTGCAAATTTAACGGTTGAATTATCGCTGTCGGTATACTTAATGGTTTTCATATGCAGATTGCCGCCGTAAGAGGTTATGCAGTTTTCGTCGGTGAGCATTTTAATGTCTGCGGCAACGCCGTATTCGCCCACTCCCTTAAACGACCAAACCGAGGTATCAAGCGATGAAGCGTTAAATTCATCGCCCCACACATAGCTGTAGGCTACGCCCGAAACGGTTTTCACCGAATCAAAATCCGACACCGTGCCGCGGATTTCGGGAACCTTGTCTCCGATATCCTCCGATAACCTCACCGCGTACAAAAATTTGTTTACCGCTGTTGTCAGCAGCGGACTTTTTCCGGCCTGTATCACAAGCCTGCCGCCATCGGTGTAAACGCAGTATTCATTGTCCCTTAAGCTCACACCGGAAACCGTTCGGCTTGTGCTGCCGATGATTATTTCACCGGCAGCCGCCGTTTGAGTATCCTTTATTATTCCGGGCTTTACGCCGAGTATTTTTTCAATACCCGCCTGCATTTCTTCTGCAGCCTTTGAGGCGTTTAAAGTCTTTTCGGAATAAACTATCGTAAGGTTTTTTAAATCAGATATTTTTAAGCGACAGGCGAAGATTTTTTTAAGCCGATAAAGTCACGGATATCAACTGTGCCGTCCTCGTTCAAATCGGCATTGTAGGCAAATACGCCTTCAACTCTCAAAAGATGCTTTCTCATAACGGCAAGATCCTTACTGTTGCCGACGGTGCCGTCGCAATCGGTGTCGCCGAGCGCATAGGAATTGTATTCGCCGCTTGCATTAAGCTTCAAATAGGGCGCGCCCTCGCCGTCCCAGCTCCAAACATCCTTCCAGTTAAGGTTGGGAAGCTTATTCATGGCGTCGGTGTTTACAACCGATGGAACAACATTAACTGTGCCGTAGGAGGCGGCATATACATTTGAAAGCTTTGCAAGCCCGTGATTTATGTTATAGGGCGAGTATTTTGAAACATAGGAGTTTGAAATGCTGTAGAACACATCGTTTACTCCGCCTATGCCCCAAAGGTCGCCCGCGGTGCCGTAGGGTGTGTCGGCAAGCTCGTCTCTTCCGAAAAGCTCGGCTGTAACGCAGCAGTTATCGAAATCGGCAAAGCTGCCGCCGCCGAGAACACCGCCCACAACGGTACCTGTGATATTAACGGTGCTTCTTACATCGATATAAGAAAATTTCGGGAAATTCTCGGCGGAATCAAGCTCTGTATAGCCTGCCGCAGCGCCGCCGCACCAGCCGACGCTCATTTCGGAATCGGAAACGCTGAAATTGGTGATAAGCGCGCCCGCTCCCACAACCGGGAAAAGACCTGCGCGGTGACCTTCATGCTTTGCGGTTGCTCTGTAAAGCAGTCCGCTTATGTTGTGTCCGCCGCCGTTGAAAGTACCCTTAAAGCGGATATCGCCGTTATAAAGCGTTACCCATTCGTTTGAATTAAGGCTGTCTGCCCAATTATCGGCAGTCTCGTCATTGAGCCTGATATCGGTCGTAAGGGTATAATATTTACCATCTGTTTCGGTATCGGTTACAAGCTTTCTCAGCTGCTCCGCGTTTGCGATAATATAAGGATCCGCTTCAGTACCGCTGCCGCCGTTATAGGCGTCCGCCTCAGAGCCGTCCCACAGACCCGCCGCTCTGCGCTGCGCGCGGTAGGATATCATAAGCGTGGGATATTCATCGGTCACGCGCCAGATATTGCCAAAATCAAAGCCGTTAAGAGTATCGGCTGCCGCAGCGCCTTTAAGCGCGTCTGATTCGATATGTACGGTCGATGTCGATATATTGCCTACGGTAACCGTTACAGCGTCGCCCACGGTGTATACCTTGTCGTAATAAACATCCGAAGCTACTGTTTGCGAAGAGGTCGTGTAGAAGCAGGAGACCGTGCGGGTTTGTCCCCAGCCGCCTGCGGCATATGCCGCATTAAATGCCGGGCTTGAGGAGGAGCCTATGAAATAGCAATTGCTTATAACTCCGTGACCTACCAGTCTGCCGGTTATACCGCCGAGACTTGCCGTGCCGTTTACCGAAACGGTTTCATCCGCAAAGCAGCCGTTCACGGTAAACTTATTATCCCCTGCGTCGTTCCACATAAGTCCTACGATAGAGCCTGCGGTTCCTCCGTTTAAGGTGAGCGAGGAATTTGTAAGACCGATATTTGAAATAACCGCGTCCTTGCCCGCTCTCGGGATAAGTCCGAGCGACGACCAATACTCATTTCCCGAAGCCGCGCCGTTATAGAAAATTCCGCTTATCATATGACCGTCACCGTCTAAATTGCCGTTAAAGGTCGCGCCGACGGCATCGTCTCCGTTATAAACCGCCATGAACCAAAGCTCGGGAGTACCCTCAAGGCTTTCGTTTACGGTAATATTGTTTGCAAGCTTATAGTATTTGCCCGAAGTATCGGTATCGTTTACAAGCAGCTTCAGCTGGGCTTTGTTTTCAATAATATAAGGATTGTTCTCTGTGCCGTCACCCGAAGCATAGCCCTCCGCTCTGACAGCGGGAACAGGAAAATCGTTATATCTGAAATCCCAGTCAAGCCTGTCAAACGCCATATTTGCGATTGCGTCGCTTCCCTTCATTTGGTCGGCGGTAAGCTTATTCGGAACAGCCCACGCGGTATTGGTGTTAACATCCGAATAAAGATTTGTGAGCGTGCCGCTTGATCTCCAGAACTGACCTATATTGGTACCGGTAATTTCACTGCCGACAGAGTAGCAGTTATTTAAGATTCCGTTCCCGATGGAAACGCCCTCCGGAGCGTAATCCCAAACACGGCCCATAATTCCGCCGCAGACTATAGTGCCGTTTTCGTCGTTCACGCCTGTAACGGTGCCTGCAAATCCGCAGTTTTCAATGATCGGAGGGTGACCCACACCGATAAGTCCGCCCGCTATTTTAAGAGAGATAACGGAGACTGTGCTGTCCGCATAGCAGCCCGTAATTACGGGGAAGCTTTCAGGGGCTGTTTCTCTGTTTACCTGACCGACGATTGCTGCGGCGGCATAATTTGAATAAAGCCTTGCGCCCTTTATTGTTATATTTTTAATAACGGCGTTAGCGCCTATTACCGGGAACAGCGCCATTCTCGTGCCGCCGATTTCGGTCGCATTTTTATCCCAGTCGTTGTAAAGACCGTAAACCGTATAACCGCAGCCGTTGAAATTGCCGTTAAACTGATTTGCCTCATCCAGTCCCCATCGGCCGAACCATTCGTTAAGACCTGCGGCATTATCCCAATCGAAATTGCTCCAATCGGTGGTTTCATCGCCGTTTATGTAAATATCGTTTGTGAGTTTGTAGTAAACGCCTTTATTGTTTGCAGCTTCCGCAGCCGCACGAAGCGCCGCCGCCGTGGAAACAAGATAGGGAGACTCTGCCGTTCCGTTGCCGCCCGCATATACGGACTCCGCTTCGCCGCCATCTGCGGTTTCCGCTGCGGAAAGTCTGCCTATATTCACAGTGCCGAGGGACAGAATTAAGGAAAGTGCCAAAAGATACGCCATTACATGTTTAAAACTGTGCTTGCATAAATTTTTCAATTTAATTCCTCCTGCTTTTATATTTATTTTCAGCACGGACGGGCGGCATGCAAATCATGCGAAGTAAAGCCGTATCCGTCCGTAGCGGCGGCTGAAATTATTCGCCCTTTGCAACGGACTCCATGCGGGCGTTAAGGCGGTTAACGCCTTCTTTAACCTGATTTGCCATTGATTCAAGCTGCTGCTTGATCTGCTTCGGATCGTTTTGCGCGAGTTTCCAGTAGGTGAAGCGATCCTGACCGAGCACCTGCGAAGAGCCTGTCATAAGGCAGTGGTAGGTGTTATCGGTTTTGCCTGATTTCAGGCGCAGCGAGTAGTTCATAGCGTCGCTTGTGATATATTCATTTAACAGATCGTAGTTTGCAATGTTTGAATAAAATCTGATGAAAAGACCTGCCGCAACGGGGTTTGACGCGCCCTTGCATATTCCCCAGCCCTGGTAAAGCCCTGTTTCATGCGCCTTTGTGTTCTTATCAATATCCGGTATTGAGGTATAGCCGATGTGCGCGGGATCCATAGAGCCCCAGTAGCCCTTTTTCTGCAGACCGTAGTCGTTGGTGATTGCAAGACCCACCTTGCCCTTATTGAACTCATCGCGGTAGTCATAGCCTACGCCGTGCATAAGTCCTTCGCTGAGCCAGCTTGAAAGCTGGGTCATAGCCTTTGTGAGATTGTCGTCAAGTCCGCTTGAGAACTTTCCGTCCTTATAAGGGTAGAACGAAACGCCCGCGCTGCCCCAGAAGGTTTCCATATCCACATAGGCGCCGTAATAGCCGGTTCCGAGCGAGCTTACCTGGCGCATAAGCTTGGTCATGGTTTCCCAAGTCCAGTTATCCTCTTCAAGGTAATCATCGGGAGTCTTAATGTTGTTATCGTTCAAAAGCTTTTTGTTGTAGAAACAGATATCTCTTCCCGAATTGCCTATTGCGTTTACAAGGTAAACCTTTCCGCCGAGCGTTGATAAATCCGAAACGGTTTTATCCCATAAAGAGTCGTTCAAGTCAATTTTGGAAACCTCAATCGGCTGAAGACACCCAAGGCAAGCCGGAAAATCATCGTTCGACCAGTAAATATCAGGCGCGCTGCCCGAGGCTATTTTACCCGAAATATTGGTAATGTACTGATCCTGCGGAACGGTTTCCACCTTTACCTTAATTCCGTACTTCTTTTCAAAACTGCTTATAACCGCCTGCTCGGTTTCATCGGGAGTTTGCCAAAACGGATAACGTATGCTTGTTCCTCTAAGCTTTTCAAGCTCATCCGCCGATAAATACTCATCGGATGTTGAGGTTGTGCCCGAGCTGACCGAATTATCCGTTTTCGAGCTGCCGTTGTTTTTGTTGTCGCAAGCCGTCATTGTGCCGGAAGCCAGCGCAAGCGACAGCGCCAACGCTGCAAAACGCAGTAATTTGTTTTTCATAAAACATTTTCCTTTCTATTATTCAGGGCCGCTGCCCTTTGGTAACAAAATTTAACCCGTAATACCTACGCGGTCTATGCTTTCGATAAACCACCGCTGAACGAATATATAAATTATAAGCATCGGCAGTATGAAAACAAGACAGCCCGCCATTAATACCGCCATCGTTTCGGGGTGGCTGGGTACCAGCGAATAGCCCATGGTCGGCAACTGCTTCGGCATCATTGTGAGCCATACCGCAAGCGGATATCCGTCGGTCAGGTACATCGACGAGAGAAAATAATCGTTCCAGTGCCATATGAGCGAGAATACCGTGACCGTAAGAATTACAACACCGGAGGATGGCAGCGCTATGCGGATAAATGTGCGGATAGGCCCTGCGCCGTCCATCCAAGCCGCCTCTTCAAGCTCAGCGGGCAGGCTTTTGAAAAATTGAATATATATAAATATCAGTATTCCCGAGCGCAGCCCCGCTGCCAACAGTGAAGGGAGCCAAAAGGTAAGACCCGTATTAAGAATATTAGGCCGCAGATCGATTCCTGTAAGCTTATTAAAAAGCGCCAGTATTCCGAACAGATCAAGTTGCGAGTTATTTACCACGCGCGGTATGATAATCATTGTATCGGGTATCAGAATAGTTAAAAACAACATAGCGGTAAACAGTCTTTTAAAGGGAAATTTAAACCTTGCAAAGCCGTATGCCGCAACCGCGCAGGAAATAATCTCCAAAACGGCGCTCAATACTTCGTATTTCAGCGAGGAAATAAGCCCCTCTTTATAGTGCAGCGCCTTAAGTGCCACCCTGTAATTGGTGAGTGCGTCAAGCTTTTCGGGCAGCCACACCCTTACGGAGTTCATAAACGAAGCTCTTGAGCGTAAGGACGTGCTTATCATATAAAACAGCGGGTAAAGAATAACAAAGCCTATGGCAAGAAGAATTATTATTCTGAATACCGAATACGCTCTTTTGCCGATATGGCGCGCCTGTGTTTTGCGGGATACCGCGCCGACGGAGGCAAAGTTCTTTTTTATAGATAACATTTTGTCCTCCCCCTTTACGACCAGCGCTTAACCAAAAAGCGGTTATACGCCCATATAAGTATGCCCATTATTATTCCCACAAGTGCAAAATAGAACCAAAGCACCGCCGAAGTCTCGTCATAATTGCCGCCCTTCATAAGCGTATACATGGCGTTTATCATCGGGTTTCTGCTGCTGGTAAACTGCTCTACCATTGTGTAAATAATTACAAGCAGCGTTACCTGCGAAAGGCTCGGAAAGGTTATAAACCAAAATTCCTCCCATTTTGTTGCACCCTCAACGCGCGACGCCTCATAAAGGCTTGACGGCACCGACTGAAGACCCGCTATAAACAGAACGGTTTGTATTCCGCTGCTCCAAATAAGGTCGAAAATATTGCTGATTGCCTTTTCGGCATAATCCGATATACCCGAAGGCAGATCAAGAAACGCCGCAACGTCCGATACGTTGAACATATTACCCGAAAGCGATTCGTTTACCGTCGATTCAGACATACTGCCGGTAGTCATAAAAAGAATATCCATTACAATGCCCGTAGCAATTATAACCGGCAGGAAAAACAGCGCCCTGAAAAATGTTCTGCCGCGGAATTTCTGATTAAGTATCAGCGATAAAACCATGCTTATAAGCACAATTATAGGAAGTTGATATAAAAGCGATGTGACCGCCGTTCCGAGAGTTGCGGTATACGCGCCGCTTTGCAAAAGCGCGTAGCGGTAATGGCTGAGACCTACAAACTTTGTTACAAGCCCGCTGTTGCTCAGCGTAACATCGGAAAGCGAAAACCATACCGATTGGAAAACGGGTATTGCAAAGAAAAGCACGAATCCCAAAAACCACGGTGCAATAAACATAAGTCCGTAACGGCTCTTTAGGCTTTCAATACCGCGGTGTTTATTTTTTCGCATTCCCGTCACCTCCGATAATAAAATCCCCCGCTCCTACATTACCGAACGGCGTTTGTTCATCGCTGTCTCCGAAATTCACATACACCGTAATTCCGTTATCAAACTGCGTGCAGCGAAGGTTTTCGTTCACAACAGTATGCCCATTGATTTCCGCACCCGAGATTTTTCCGTAATACTCCCCGAGTCTTTCGGCATTTGCCTTGATAATCGGATAAATATTGTCAAAAAGGCTGTTGTAAAAATCCTTTGTGCGTATGTCAAGCAGCGACTTATCGTATTTTGCGATTACCGTATAGGTAAGTCCGCAGCCGCTTTCAACCGATTTCAAAAGGCGTTTTTCGGGATTGGCAGCCAAATTCACGCTTTCGGAGGCTATCGGAACTCTGCCCTTGAATACCATTTGGTAAAACGGTATATCTGTATCGAATATATCCTCCGCGGAGGACGAGGTGGGCGCTTCGGTTATAATATCGGCGTGTGCCGCCGCATATGCGTTAGCGTCGCTTACTGCGATTTTTTTACCCCTGCCCGCAAATGCCGAAAGTATTTTTTGCACGTCCGCCGCCATACCCGCTTTTGAGTATGCCGCCGACGACGTTTTGTCGGAATAATCGGAATAAGCCGTATTTGATAAAGTGTTAAAGCTGTATCCGTCGGTATTAAGCGAAGCAGTCTTTTTAAGTAAAGTTTCGCCGCATTTTATCAGCTTATCGCGCGCAAGCAGGCGTGCCCTTGTAGATTCGTCTCTTCCCCTTGCGGCTATATCGAAATCATAAATATATGCAATTTTGCGGCTCGCGCAAAGCGCGCTGTCAAACAATGAGGAAAAGCCCGCCGCACCGCTTTTGAATTTTATTATATCAAAATCCACATAAGCGTTTACGCCGTTTGCCTTGCAGTAATCAAGCAGGCTGTTAACGCCGCTTTTACCGCCCAGCTTTGAGGAAATTTTAAAGCCGCCCGCAAGAGTATCGGTGCTTATGCCCTCTTCGCCGAAGCCGGTAAGTCTTACCGTAGGCTTATAGCCGTCGGCAATAAGCTTTTTTATTATCTTCTCGGCTTCTGTAGCGTCGGTAGCCGCAAAAAGCGATTTGTACGGCACTCCCAAAAATGATTTTGAAACCGTAGCCCCGCCTATTATGTTGAGATTAAGCGGGCTTTCTTTTTCGGTCTTTCCGAGATTATCGCTTTTTTCAAGCAAGCCCCTGTAAAGTGCCGCCATTCCGCTGTAATCGGCATTTTCACCCGAGAGCGGATAAAACGCTACCGAGAGCGGCGTTGTTATCATACCGTCCGCATAAATAACGTTTTTAACCCGCTCGCCCGGCATTAAATCGGCAATATTGTTGGTGTAGCCGCGCAAAACGAACGACGCGTAAACCGATGAATAGCCGAGCGCCTCGGAACCGCTTGTCACATTTATCACAGCGCTTTCGGCGCCCTGCTCTATAACGGCGAAAACCGCTGTTTCGCCCGTTTTTGCGCCGTATACGGGCAGCCGCACGGATTTTTCGGAAGACGGCATATCCCATTTTTCTATTGACGCGTCCTCGCCGTAGACCTGTGCTGAATAATTTGTTCCCTGCTGCGAAAGCGTTTTGGGATATATAAGCGTTCCCGAACCCGAGGGAATAAGCATCCAGCTGTTATCCGCGTCGTTTTCGGCGGCGCAGAAAAACGGAGCTAACGCTACGGATGTTACTTGATTTTCGCTTTCCTCTATATCGGCGGGGTTGATTGTTGCAAGCAGACTGTCTTCCCGCAAAATATAATCCACGGGAATCATAAACCCGGGCGAATCAAAATAATATTCAACCCTTATTCCGTTTTCCAATGCCTTGCAAACAATTCTTCCCTCTTTCAGCGCGCCCGTTTTTGAAATAACCGTTTCGGTATTCCCCGTTTCGGCTGAAACGTACTCTATAGATAAAACGGAGTTTACTCTCGGGTGTCTTGTAATCGGGTCGCCCCATTTATCAAGCCGCACCTTGTCGCTTTCGGGCGGCGAAGTGCCCCAGCTTTTGCCGCTTTGGCTATCGGTAAGCGTTATACCGCAGGTATTTTCGTCAAATTCCAGCGTGTATTTACCGTTTTGCGCCACGGTTTTGTTTGTTGGCTTTTCCGAAGAAACTTCTTTATCAAACGCCTTGACCGCCGCAGGCGTATTTTCTCCCGAGCAGGCGGTAAAGACGGAAAGCACAAGGGCGCATAAAAGAATTACCGAAAGTATTTTTTTCATTTTAAACGCCTCCCGTTATAAAGTTAATTCCATAAATACCGTTCCTATAAAGCCTGCCAGCTGCTGCAAAAGCATTCCCACCATAACCGCAAGGAAAACCACCGCGGCTATGCCGAAAACGGAAAGAACCCCCGTGCCTATGAAACGCGACATACTGAAATCGTGAATTTTTATCATTCCTATTACCAAAATCAGCAGCGTATATAACATTGCAACCGTTCTGAAAATTCCCAAAAATTCTCCTTCGGTAGGCAGCAACACATTGGTAAGAACAAGCCTGAGAGCCATTTCAATAATCATGGGAGTTAGGCTGTAACAGGTTACAACCGCAATTTCTCTCAGCTTTCCCTTGCCTCCGAGCAGCGTGCAGACCATCCAGTTGCATATAATCCAAAGAGCCACTATACCCGCGCTGCGAATAAGCACCATAATGGAATTAAAGTTTTCAGGGTCATAGTAGGTGAATAAAAATCCGCCGCAAAGCGTTTGCATAACCGAAAGAACGTAATAAACCGCCATCACCGCCACGCAAAGCTTTATGCTGCCTCTGCCCTTTTCTTTAACGTCGTCAAATGAGAGCGAGGGATGTATAAGCGTCCTGAAAAGCAGCCTTGTTTCGCTGTCCTTTACCGTTTTTCGCTTTTTGCGCTTGCCTAGGAAAATCATGGCGGCTATTGCGCATAAAAGTATAATTATTGCTATGAATATAACAAGAAAATTACCGTATATAAAATCACGGCGCGAAAGCTCAAACGCCAGCGCATATGTTTCTCTGTCGTAACCGTTCTCGGCATATTTCATTGCGGTCTTGTAGTCGTTTTCCGCAAGGTATGCCCTCGCAAGCCCCGAATATGCCGTTTGGCAGTTGCTATCCTCGCTTAAAACCTGCTGCCAACCCTCTTTTGCGGCGGTGTAATCGCCGTTTACGGTAAGGGCTGTAAGTTGCTTTACGCGCGCGCCGTATTCGGTTTCTTTAAATACGGTAACGGTGCATTTTGTGCTGTCTGTCACAAGAATGTCTCCGCCGTTAAGCGCTAAAGCCGAGGCCTGCGTAAAACTGCCTTTTTGCGTTCCCGAGCCCATTCCCGTGCCGAAAGCCGAAAGCATGCGCTTTTCGCTGTCGTACAGAAAAACTCTGCCGAAGGCGGCGTCCAGACAATATATAAAGCCGTTTTCATCAACCTCTAAAGCTACAATATTCTGATTAAGCGTTTCGCCGTCCTTATAGGTTGTGTTTTCCTCGTCGTCGGTAAAATTTATATCCTCGGAATTAAGAATGTTTTTTCCTGTTCCGGGGCTTAATTTTTTAATTTGCCCTTTGTTATTCGTTTTATCGGTATAGCCGGTAGCTGTATATATAAAACCGTCGCCGCCCCTTGTCACATCAACGAAAACATACGGAAGCGTGCGCGCCGTATTTCCTTTTTTCTCGTTGCTTACAAACAACCTGTTCCATACGTTTTTAATGGCGCCCATAATGCCGTTTGTCACTTCGTTAGCGCCGTAAAAGCCCAAAAAGCTGCGGTCTTCCGAATAAAGTATCATTCCGTAGTAAGAGCCGTCGCTCAAAACGTAAAGATAATCGCGGCTGTCCGCCATAATGTGCATCGGGCGATATTTATAATCTTCCGGAATAAGCGGAGAATCGGGCAACAGCAAAATATCGGTAAGCGCGCCGCCAGAGGTGCAGTGCAGTACTCTTGCGTTTTCGGTATCGCAAATATATATGGTGCCGTCGGTATGGACATAAAGACTGTTGGCGCCTGCATACTCGTATTTTTCGCCCTCCTTATAAAGAGCGCCTATCTCTTTTACAACCTCATAGTTCTTGTTTAGAACCGTAATTCTTGAAGCGTCGTCCAAAATATAAACATTTCCATCGTTATCCGTGCAAACATCGTTCAGCTTTGTAAATGCGTCAACCTGCAAATTTTCCGCGTTTAAAACGCTTGCGGTATTGTACATCGGTCGGTTATAAACCGCTTTGCGCTTATTTTCGCTTATGCCCTCCCAATATGTATAAGAGTTATACGGAATTTCATCGGAAGAAGCGGCAATTGCGGGAATAGCCGCGGCAAAGCATATTAAAACAGCAAGGAGTACGGCGCTTAAAGCGTTAAATATTTTTTTCATATTCCCGTCTCCTATCCCTTTATTCCGGCGCTGCTCATGGCTTCAACAACATTGCTTTGCGAAACCAGATAAACAATTATCGGCGGAATCATCATTATAACCGTAACCGCCATGGCGCTGCCCGTTCTGGCAATACCGCCCGCGGTAATTTGGGTTACAATTTGAGGCAGTGTTTTAAGCCGTTCACTGAAAATAGTACCATTCGGTATTGCAGCCCACACATCTCTGAATGAGAAAAGCGTAACCGTGAGCCATGCGGGTCGTATTACGGGCATTACTATTTGCCAAAAGATTCTGTAATAGCCGGCACCGTCAATACTGGCAGCTTCCAGCAGTGCGTCGGGCACATAGCCCTCAATATATTGTTTCATAAGAAAAACGCCCAATGTTGCCGCCAACTGCGGAAGTATGTAGACCCAATAAGAGTCAATTATTTTCATGCCGGATACTATTAAATATTGCGGCACAGCAAGCGTGTAAGCATTGAACATAAGCGCAAACTGAATTATCATAAATATCAGATTTCTGCCGCGGAATGTCGCCTTTGAAAGTACAAACGCCGCCATTGCAGAAATTATAATATATATAACGGTGGTAACTATCGTAACGAAAAGACTGTTGAAAATATATCGCGAAAGCGGAACCTGCAAATTTGAAAGCAAATTCGGCAGCGTGATGTAGTTTACCGCCGTAGGTCTTTTTACGAAAAACGTGGGTGGAAAAATCAGCAGCTCGTCAATCGGCTTAAACGAGGTAGTTACGGCATATATGAGCGGCAAAACAGAAAATAACCCTGCCGCGGTCAGGAAAAAGAAGTACATAAAATTTCCGAACCGTGAACGTGTAAAACGTTTTGAAAAGGGCTTTTCCCTTTTGGCGGCAGATTTTTTTCTAAAATTCAAGCGCATATATATCACCCCTTTGACATTCCGAGAATTTTTCCGACTGCGGCGCGCGTAAGCGCCATCATAATAAATAAAATAACCGAGATAGCGGCGGCATAGCCCATTTCAAACTTGACGGTCGCAACATCCGAAAGATACGAAACTATTGTATCAACCGAATTTTCAACGCTCGGGTAGCCTGCAAATTCAATAGCAATGGCGCTTACGGAAAAACTGCTTTGAATTTGCATTACCGCACTGAACAAAAGCATATGGTGCATGGCAGGCAAGGTGATAAACCTTAATTCCTGCCAGCGATTCCGTATTCCGTCAATGGCGCCCGCTTCGTAAAGCTCGGCATTAAGATTCTGCAAACCGGATATATTTGAAAGGAAAGAAATACCAATACTTTGCCATAGCTGAACCATTATAATTATCGGCATTAAATACGTGGCATTTTTAAGCCAAATTATAGGTTCGGTTATAATACCTAGTGATAAAAGCAAAGAATTTATATATCCGTAGCTGTCGCCGCTGAACGCCACTTTCCATATGAAATATGCGTTACCCACAAGGGAAGGCGCGTAAAACAGAAAAGAAAGCAACGTGCGCACCCGAGGCGAGAATTCATTGACAAACCATGCAAGCAGGAAGGACAGCAAAAAGCCGAGCGGTCCTGCGATGACGGCAAAAACAAGCGTGTTTTTTACTACGACGGGAAAAACCGTATCGTCAGCCAGCATACGCCTGTAATTATCGATTCCCGAAAATTTCGGAAAGGATATTAAATCAAACGATGTAAACGATATAATTATCGATGTAATAATAGGTAAAACGGTGAAAATAAAGAAAAGTATCAAAAACGGCGAGAGCATAACATACATAGGGCGCTGACTGCCTATAAGCGTTCTGCCGTTTTTCGCTTTGCTTTTTTTAGCTGTCATTATTCAATCCCTCGCTGTTAACTGTATTCTTTAATTTTTCGCTCTATTTCACTGTCGGCAACTCGGCTCCATTTAACCACGGCGTCCTTTACGTTCGCCTTTCCGTTAATAACCTGCCAAAATGCCTGATCCACCGAGCGCGTAAGATAGTAGCTGCCGGGAATTTCCGGTATTTCTCTTACGTTTTTCCACTGTTCAACTATATTTTCTTTATCCTCGGCGTTCCATGCAAGGCTTTCAAGCGCCTTTACATTAGAGGTCTGCGGTCTTCCGAGCATACCCAAAACCGATTCTACATTACCCGAATATCTGGTTTGCGTTTCAGCGGAGGTCCACCATTTAAGGAATTCCCAAGCGGCTTTTTTATGGCTGCTTTTTTTAACTATGGCGCAGCCGGTTCCGCTGCCCGCAACATATCCGTTGCCGCCGTCGGTTGAGGGAACGCTTGCAACCGCCCAGCGGTTTTTAATCTCGGGCGCCGCGTCGTACAGCGTTAGGTAGACCGAATACTGCGCAATTCCAAGCGGCATTGTTCCCACGCGGAAACGGTTATAAAAATCGGCTTCCTTAACAAATTGGTAGTCAAGGTAAAAATCTGTCCAATCCTTAAAGACAGCCAACGCCGCAGGATTTGTCATATCTGTAGCGGTTTGCTCTTTATTGTAGAAAGAAAGCCCGTTTTGCAGCATAAGCGTGGGCAGAAGATTCAGCCCGCCTATTCCGCCGTTTACGGTCGTTGCCGCAACTATTTGGGTATACGGCACATATACCTCCAAATTATTCTGCTGTATTACGGTAGCCGTATTCAAAAATTCTGCCCATGTTTTAGGAACCGAAAGCCCGAGGTTTTCAAGAATATCCTTGCGGTAGAACATAATAAAGAAATTCTGACTGTCGGGCAAAGCGTAAAGCGCGCCTTTATAGCGGTAGGGCAACTCTGCACCGTCTTGAAAACGTGCAAACACCTCTTTGCAATCGTCAAATTCGGTCAGGTCCGCAAGCGCGCCGCGTATACCTAGGTTTACAGGATCGGTTCTGGACATATAAAGGCTTACATCGGGGAAATTGCCCGCAAGTATACCGTTTATAAGCGAGGCGTTTACCTGCTCAAGTTTTACTGATATTCCGGTTTCGGCAGTGAAATCATCTCGTATAAGCGTATCGAGAACCATTGTTTGATCTCTGCCCCAGTTTACCCAAAGGCGTATCTGCTCGCCGTCTGCTGCGGCGGCAGTCTTACCGTAATCCGCGCTGAACGAATATATAAGACGTTTTGCGCCGAAAATGAAATTTTTTAAAACGCCGCTTTTTTTATATTCTGTTTCGCTGCCGCTCGGGCAAAACTCAAGCCAATCAATTGAGAGCGGCATATTCTTCATATCGTACAGCCAAGAGCTGAGCGTGGAATAATTGGTATAATAATCCTTAACATACTGGTGCGCCGTATAAGGCTTATCAATCATCGCATCCAGCACGCGAATCATATTTTTCATTGCCGCTATATACTGACTGCCTAGCTTTCCCGTGAAACTTTGCATATCGTTCACAATACCAGAAAGCTTTTCACTGTATTCGCCGAGTCGTTTGTTTAAATCGGGAATCTGATTAAAAAGCTCGTAGTCTCTGTTGGCGTCGGGTGTGTCGCCGGTAATTTTCACTATACCGATATATTCGTCCCCGAGGGCTTCGGTCACCTGAGCCAGTCTTCGATAATATTCCGACATGCCGCCCATGGTAACCTCAAGCGATATTTCGTGTTTCCCCTCTTCAAGATAAAAATAATAGGGCTCGCTTTTATCGTCCGCAAAGTTGAAAAGCGTCCAACGCGGGTTATACTTAAAGCGAATGGCTTTACACTCTTCAAACGGCGTTTTTCCGTCTATTTTCAGCCACCTGAGGCTTTCGCCGTTCACAACATCGGCTTGCTTGTACCTTACGGCAAGCTTGTAATAACCGCTTGCTTTCACCTCAAATCCCCACACGAGCGTATCGTTGGGGCTGTTGTATGAGCTGCCGCCTATGTAATTAAGCTTTTGCTTATAGGGGCTTGCGGGGCTCATGCCCGAATCCTGCGTATCCGATTGAGGTATAAGCGTATTTGAGGATTTATAAAGCGCGTCCTCGCCCTCTATAACTATCGGCGACGTATCGTTTTGCTCTTTCTTCGTCGGTTTTTGATAATTTTCCGTTTTTTCGGGCGGTGTAAACTCAAGTGAAGAAATCGCAATCGTTTGTTTCGGCGAAACAAGCGTAACGGTATGCTTTCCGGCAGTAAGACGCACAAGATACGGTTCTGTATTAACTCCGCTGAAATCCTTTAACACGCTTGTAATATATCTGCCGCTTTCCACCTGCTCGGGCGTGAGCTGATTGCCGTCGGCATCCTCTCTCGCCGCACCTGAATTTTTCCACTCCCGCGGAACGGTCACTTTTTCCAGATCGGAATAAGGGTATTTGCCGTCGATCATTATTCCCGGTTCGGGTTCAACGCCCGCTTCCGGAAGATAATAAGTAAGCTCTATATTGTAAAGCGCAGTTGCGGGAATGTTAAATTCGGCAGAAATATTGCCGTTGCCGTTTTCCCACACAAGCGCCTTGCAGCCGTTATACTCGGATTCCTTTTTCAGTTCGGCGCCGTCTACGGGTATTGCATTATCAAGCACAACCTCCGCGCTGTCTTCAGCGCTCGGAATCTCGGCATTATCGTCAATGTAAGACATATATTCGGAACTTTCGCCGATTACGGCGGCAGCGTCGGAATCGGTATTATTATTTGCAGCCGCAGTATGTACTCCGCCCGAAACAAGCGCGGCGGCAAGCAGCAAAGCAATACTGCGTTTAAAAACACTTTTCGGCATCAGAGGTTCATTCCTTTTGAAATTATTTTGCTATATTAAGCTGGGTTCCTTTAACAGTGGAATCCTGATAAAGTCTTACATAATCCACCGAATAATCAAGCGGAAGGCTTGTGTTGTCAATTTCATCGCCGGCATATGCATGCCATGTATTCAGCGGTGTAAACGCTCCGGTGGCAAGCATTAAATAAATCGGTTGATTGTAAACCGAAATATCCGGGTCGTCGTCAAAGCTCTTTGTGGTATCGAGCGTCCAATACTTCTCGCCGTCAACATACATTGCCATTTCGCTCGGCGTCCACTCAAAGCCGTACACATGGAATTCCTTCGCAAGATTATAGGAATTCGCAAAGGTATATTTGATTGGCTTGCCGTTATACACATATCCGTTCATATCGGTGTGTCTGCCGTCCTTGTACCAAAGGTGTATATTCGGCGTCACCGAATCGGTGGAAGCCAGCGTCTCGAAAACATCGACCTCAAGCCCGCAATAGGCGTCCTTATTTGAATTCAGCGCGTCCCCGCTGGACATCCAAATGGCGTTGCCGTCCTTTCTGAAGCTCATTCTCAATCTCACCTCAAGATAGCCGTATTGCCAACTCATTGTGGGTCTTGTCATCAGTTCAGCGGGGCCTGCGTACTGTATAAGCGTATTCGTATGGTCATACCAACGCTGAAATATTAAGCTCGCCGCGCCGTTTTGAATCTTGAAGACCTTAGATAAATTTTCATCGCCCTGCTCAAATGTCAGCTTATCCTGCCCCGAGCTGCTGTGGGATTTAATGATCCATTTGCTGAGATCAAGCGTATTTTCATTAAATTCATCGCCCCACACATATTTATATTTGCCGAGCTTTGTATCTTCAAATTTTGTGCTTACCTTTTGATTTTCCGGCAAGTTATCCGCGCTTTGGTCGCTTGTCGAATTATCCGAAACAGTCGGCGCACTGCTTTCCTGCTTACCAACATCCTTTTTACAACCGCCTGCAGAACAAGCAAAAAGTGAAATAGCAGCAAATAGTGCTAAAAACTTGATTTTGGAACTCATTAACATAACCCCCATAAATTTCTAAAAAAATTATTTTGAATTTTTTACAAATCGGTGAAAAACTCAAAATCATAACGTTTAATATGTAATCAATTCCGATAATCGGCATTTCTAATTGCATATTCAACAAAAACTATCCTATCGTCTATATTGATTTTACACTATCAACAATAAAAAGACAATGTAAATAACAATTAAAAACCTTTAAAAAAGAAGTTATAAAGGAAATCTTGACTATTACATTATTTATAAATATAATTTAATTGTAAAACAATTTTTTAAAAAGGAGCGTTATTTTATGTGGGAGGATAAAAATTATTTCAGATGGGTTAATCATCTTTCTCCATTTCATGGTGAGCTTGTAGGCTTTTCGCACTGTGATTCCACTTATTATCAAGCGCGCAAGGAATCAGACGTTACGGTTTTGGAATATGTAACCAAAGGCACCGGCACGCTTAAAGTAAACGGCACTACTTTCCACCCACAGGCGGGAGACGTATATTTGTTGCCGCTTTACTCCAACCATATATACTTCACGAATGACAACGATCCATGGGAAAAATATTTTATTAATATAAGGGGCAATTTACCGTGGGTTTTAATTGAAAGCTACCATTTACAGCTGAAATATGTTTTTCAGAACAGCAACACAAACGACTTATTTTTGGAAATGTACAACTGTGCAAAAAGCGATATTGACGACCAACTCCGTCAAGAAATATTCGCGTCGCTCGTACACAGGATTTTTATAAGACTTCAACGCAGTTTTGATAACACGCTTGAGGTTAACGATGCTACAATTATAAAAAATATCATTGATAACGCACCGAATAAGATTTACTCTGTTCAGGAGTTGGCAGATAAAATAGGACGTTCAAAAGATTTCGTTATTAAGGCTTTCAAACGTATGTACGGTATTACACCGCATGTATATATCAATGAAAAGAAACATGAAATTGCTAAAATGATGCTTTTAGAGACAAATTTACCAATTGAACAAATTGCTGCTTCTCTGGGCTTCCAGAGTTCGGAACATTTTTCAACCCAATTCAAAAAATTTGCTCAACTCTCTCCGCGCACTTTCAGAGAACTTACCCGCAAAAAATGATTCGTCTTTAATATTATTCACATCTAAAGACACAAAAAGCTGCTTGAGCAGAGCGAAAGTGTTGAGGCAGTCAGCTAAAAAAGCGGTTTCCACGATTATTCGCATTTTATTTTGCTTTTTAAAAAGCGCTTCGGAATAACTCCTAAAAAATTACAAGGTAAAATATTCGGGTAAAATCAGATTTGTATCATCATGTTTTCTCCACTGTAATTATTTTTCAGTTGGGTAAGTTCACTTTGCCGTTGTATTTCACTCGGCAAAGAGGTATGCCGTCTGAGGAAACATTCAGCCATCCTTTGTCATCCATCTTGGTTTCATACCTGCCTTTAAGCCGTTTAATCAATTCCTTTTGTAACATATTTTTACCTCCTGTTATGTCAATAAAAACCCGATATTTTCTTCCTCATATTCTTCAATATTTAAAAGATATGCGGGTTCAACAACTATTTCCGATTCATCCCTGCCGTCAAATAACGCAAGTATGTGTGATTTTTCTATTTCTGCGGTATATACCGTTCCGTCCGAATCAAAGCGTTTTGCAAACCACAAAGCCTTTTCATAATCCAGTGTCCAAGACATTGCCTTTACGGATTTTGCGTTATACGGCGTTACTCCTCGGTATACCGTAACCGGGTCGTCAAGTTCGTCCAGCCGTTTTCTTTCCTCGGCTGTCATAAGCAACGATTTATCTGCGCTCCTGAACATCCGCAGCAGCTCCGATTGGCTTACATTGGCATCGCTGTTAGGATTTTCGGAAGATACCCAAGCCGCGCACAGCATTTCGGCGAAATCCTTTTCCGAAAGATATTGTCCTGCATATTTCATAAATGTCAGCCTATACGGTTTTGTTATGCGGCTATATATTTCATCTGCACTCTCAGCCGAATCAATCCGTTCGGCTACATATTCACGCCAGCGGTTAAGGTTGCTTTCACTTTCAAGAACATTTATTACCGCATTATCCGTAACCTTGTCCGGATTTTTTGCTATGGTTGCAAATGCATAATCCGTAAATGGGTGTTTAACTAAAAACGGATAATTTTCAACTTTGTGAACATCGGTATACAAAAGACACCCTGCAACCTCTTTTAATGAATTTAAGTCGGTAGATTTTTTCATACAGTTCCCCTCTTTCTTTTTTCAGATATATTAAAAGGCTGCACCTTAAAATAGGCACAGCCCGAAAAACAAAAAAGACCGATAGATTTTTTAGTTCTATCAGTCGGATAATAAAAATATTCGGTTTACGGAAGTTCAAATCCCTACACAAAGGGAAAATATCCGTTTTACATCTACGAAATCGTACATTAAAATTTCGCCCCATTAAACGGCGAAAACCCCGATAGAATCGGGGTTTTCGGGGGCTATATCTTTTTTGTAGCCCTTGTATGGAGCGGGTGATGGGAATCGAACCCACACGACCAGCTTGGAAGGCTGGGATTCTAGCCATTGAACTACACCCGCGAAGAACAGATATTATATTATCATAAAAGACGGCCGCAGTCAAGAATTTTTTTGAATTTTTCGGAAATTTTCATTTTTTCGCATTTCGGTTCCGCGTAACGTCTTTAAAAACCGAGAGCCGTCGCAATTATTTTTTGAAATTTTGCCGTTTCAGCTATTGACTTTTATAAGTCTTTGTGTTATTATAGCATTGAAGTTAGCCACGCCTAACCAATAGGTGCGGCTTTAATAAGCCGTTTCAGTTAGCATATGCTAACCACGAATGTGGATATCTTCCGCCGCGGTTGCAATGGAGGCGATGTATTTTGTCGGAGGAAACAATTATCAGCCAATGCTCACCGACGCTTGCCGGCTTAAAAACCGGAAATATGTTTATATATCCTTACAGCACCGCCGAGGAAATGCGGGTTGCCGTAAGGCGGTGGAACAGAGCTTTTTCCGAAAAGGGGCTGCGCGTTCTGCCGCTTAAATACAACGGCCGCAGCGCGCTGATATATCTTTACAGGCCGTCCATGCTGTCAAGGGATCTGCAGAACAAAACGGCATATAATATTCTCACAAAGTGCGGCTACGGCTTTCGCTCACCTGAGACCTGTATCGCGCAGCTTATAAAGCGCATGGCGGACTGCGGAGAATTTCCGCATGAGGTGGGGCTGTTTCTCGGCTATCCGCCAGAGGATGTTGAGGGCTTTATTGAAAATAAGGCGCGCAGCTGTAAATTAACCGGCTACTGGAAGGTATACAGTGATGAGGAAAAGGCAAAAAAAATTTTTGCGAAATACAGTAAATGCACGCGTGTTTACACCGAGCAATATGCCGGCGGCAAGACTATTGAGCGGCTCACAGTAGCCGGTTGATATATATAAAATCGAAAGGAAGTAATTTAAATGAGTAAAACTGCTGTTGTTTATTGGAGCGGCACAGGCAATACGGAGGCTATGGCTGCGGCCGTTGCCGACGGCGTAAAGGCTGCGGGCGGAGAAGCCACGCTTTTCACCGCAGCCGAGTTCACCGCCGATGCGGTTGATTCCTTTGATGCAATCGCCTTCGGCTGCCCCGCGATGGGTGCGGAGGTTTTGGAGGAGGATGAATTCGCTCCGATGTTCGAGTCCTGCGAAAGCAAACTCAAGGGCAAAAAGATCGCGCTCTTCGGCTCATACGGCTGGGGAGACGGCGAATGGATGCGTAATTGGGAGGAAACCTGCAAGGCGGACGGCGCTGTTTTGGCGTGCGATTATGTAATTTGCAACGACGCCCCCGATGACGCCGCCACAGCCGAATGCAACAGCCTCGGAAAGGCTTTGGCATAAAAAATCAGGTGTTTTAAAGCGATGCGGCGACAGCTTTCGGCATGCCGCCGTATTTTTTCAAATTTTTTTCGAAAAAGCAATATTTCACTTGACAAACCGTTTTTTTATGATATAATATATCTTGCTTGTTCGGACCATTAGCTCAGTTGGTTAGAGCAACCGGCTCATAACCGGTCGGTCCGCGGTTCGAGTCCGTGATGGTCCACCATAACAAGCATTTTTTTATTATAGGGGTATAGCTCAGCTGGTAGAGCATCGGTCTCCAAAACCGAGTGCCGAGGGTTCGATCCCTTCTGCCCCTGCCAAAACAGCAAGCACCGCTTTTGCGGTGTTTGCTGTTTTTTGTATGTGCAAAAAATGAAAACGAGGCACTCGGAGAGTGTCGAGGGGTGCGGGTCTCCTGCGGAGGCCTCTGCATACAAAGTATGCAGAAGCACCGACCGAGCCGGCAGGCGAGACCAAGTCCTTCTGCCCCTGCCATCGTCGTCGCGGACTATGTATCGTTCGCGACGACTTTTTCTTTAAAAAGTCATCGGCTTGCTCACGCCGTCGCTCCTCCTATCCCCAAAAAGTCTTTGACTTTTCGGGGACCCCATAAATTTGCGGCTCAACCGTGCGGTTTTGAGCCGTTTTTCTTTTGCTGTTTAAGCTTGGCACACGGTTTGTTTTGCCGCATTTTGATACCCAAAACGTGCGCAGATTTCCCATCCGGTGGCATACTCTTACAACGATTCCGTCTGCTACATCATCAATAAAGCATCAATTTTTTAGCTCCGACTGAATATCAGCCGGAGCCTTTCTTTGTTTACTGCGGTATAAATTTTGACTTAAATTTCAAAGCCCTCGGTTATACCTTTAAGCCTTGAAGTATCCTTTTTCACATAGTATAGTTCAGTAATTTGCGATGTACTGTGTCCTAACAGGTCAGCCACCTGTCTCGGTGAGAGCGCCTTAATCATTCCGTCAGGCTGTTTTGTCCGTTCACTAAGTTCGTGGCGAATGTATGACGCAGGCTGTGCAAGCCTTTTTGCTTAATTCCTGCTGCTTTCAGAATTCGGTAGTAACGCTTGCGGAAATTCACAGGCTTTGTATATTCGCCGTTTCCGTCTGCTACAAGGGGCGTATTTTCGCCGAAATAGGCTTCTTTGCGTAGGCCCTCGATCATATCCATTGCCGTCCGGTTCAGCGGCACTGTGCGCTTACTGGCGGCGCTTTTAGGCTTTCCGACTTTTATCTTCATTGCTGTTTTTCCTATTCCGTCACGGTTTACAATTTCTTTTACGCCTTGCCTTACAGTAAGCGTTTTGTTTTCAATGTCTATATCGCTATTGAGTAAGCCTAATAATTCGCCTGTACGCAATCCGGTGTTGAGCATTAGTATATATGCGGCGGCTTGTTGGTATTTGCGTTTGCCGTCTTTAAATGTGCTGAATGCTTCGGCTTTAAATTTTTCAATTTCCTCCGGAGTGAAAATCGTTACCGTTTCACACTCAGGTAAGTTCTCTTTATTCTGTGCCGACAGGAAATTGCTCTTTTTAATCATTTCAATGTTTGCCATAGGATTTTTCGGTATCAATTCCTCTCGGTAAAGATACCGAAAGTATTCGTTCAGTATCACATAGGCTTTCTTGACAGTGGTATAGGCATAGCACTTGTTCATCCAATAGTTGAGTAGGTTTTTAATATCTGCCGCTGTAATATCTCCGACAGCTTTTTCACCGAGCAGAGGATATATCTGATTTTTAGCACTGCATTCGCATCGGTCGTAGGTGGTTTGTTCTACTGACGGGAATTTGAACACTCACAGCCAATTTTGTATACTGTCTTGCAGTGTTTTCTTAGATTCGTCAGATTCAGCCACTTGATTTTCAAAGTCTGCAATGTAATCGGTTATCTTTTTATTGACTTCTGCTTTAGTTGTGCCGGAAAAGCTTTTTCGTTTTCTCTCGCCGTGTTCGTCCATATACCATACCACACCGCACCACCGACCGTCTGTACGCTTAAATGCATTGCCGTTTGTTAACAGTTTTTTCTGCATAAAAATCCTCCTTTCCAAGCACAACACAATACCACATACTTCCCTGAATATCCAGCAAAATCTGCGAAAAAATCAGCAACCCCTAAATCGGCGAGGTTAAAATTCGAGCAACCCCTAAATTGCAGTTTTGTTGCCATCCGTAAAAGCCCCGCAAACCCTTGTGCGGTCGGCGTTGCCGTCCGCTGTTTCCTGCGAGGGGAAAGCAAGGCAACCCCTTGCTTTCTCCTGCTTGCTTTTCGACCTTGTGTTTTTAGCCACAGCCCTGAATAATTTAAAAGCGAAACGAATAAATGCTTTTTAGGTATTGTGCATATAATGAGATACAAAACCGGTTTTTACATACGCTTTTCTTTGATTTAGGCGGTGTAATTTTTGACCGTCTGATTAAATAACATTCGCTGTTGACGTTTCTTTCCAGCTGTTTTTATATACAGGTGCAGAATTATAATCACAGCCCTTGCCGTGGGGATGCATAAGCGGCTCTTCAAGCTCTTCAATAGACTTTATAGTGCCTTCTATATACTGCTCAAGTCTCTGCTTACAGTGCCGTACCCGTTTTTCGAGACCGCCGAGCCTTATATCCTGCACATCAAAACCGTGCGGCTTATTTTCAAGCATCCATTGCTTTTCAAAAGCCGTGTAAAACTCATTGAGCTCAGTTAAAATCAGGTCATACTGCGGCAAAAGCTTTAAAAGCTCCTCCTTTTCTCCTGAAAGATAGGCTCTTCGGGTGTCAACGCCTAAGCTGAATTTAAGGGATAAAAGCTCGCACAAGGCATGCTGTGACTCAAAAATATATGAATACTTATAATTCTTAGGTATCTGCGCCAGCTTTTCGGCACATTTTTTATAGGCCTGCGCGTCGCCGTCACAAACGGTAGCGTCCCACACACCTAAAAACGGGTCGCTGTAAAGCATATATTTATCGGGATTGACATATCCCACGGAGTTTGGCGTGTCGGGAAGCTCGAGCAACATAAATTTATCAAAATCAAGCTTAAATATTTCTTTGAATTTTTCTTTAATATTTTTCTTATCGAAATTACCCTTGGCAAATTCGGATACTGCGAAAAGGGTAGGCAGTACGGAATAGCGCGAACATTCTCCGCCGTCATCTCCCCATGCAGTTACAAAATAGTTTTCAATTCCGTTTTCGGTGCAGGATTTTACCGCCGTTTCATTTGCTTTAATCGCATAGGTGTTGTGCGGGGTAAATCCGTGCCAGCTATGTGCGCCGCCTGCAAACCAAATATCATCGCTAATTGCCTTGTGCCGCTTAATAAGAGAATCAAAATGCCCCTTTTCATTTTTATTGTAATCCCAGTATACAAGTCTTACGTTTTCCGGTATCATATTTCTTATCTCGGGATTAAGCTCGCCCTCGCCGTAGTGTGTTCCCGTGGCAAGACGGAAGAACATATCGCTCCACATTAAAAGGGTAAAATCATATCTTGCAGCTATATCCGCCACCCGTTTTAAATGATTAATAAGAATTTCCGTTCGGTCGCAGGCGCCGTTAATATCCATATAACGTCCGCGACCCATAAGGTACGCTTCGTCCATACCTATATTTATCGTGCGCGAGGTAAGCACCTTATCGAGTGAAGCAAAAATATCCTTTATAAGCTCGTAAACCTTTTCATCGCCCGCACAAAGTATATCCTCGCAGTCGCGCATATCAATGTATTGGGGCCAATGCATCAACGCGTTAAGGTGTGCAAGGGTCTGGATACACGGTATAAATTCCATTCCCTTTTCGTTGGCATATGAGTCTATCTCTTTAAGCTCCTTCTGTGAATACCTGCCGCGAAGATAACCGAAATAAGGCTGATTGTCAACCTCATAAGTATCCTCGATATACAGCATAACGGCGTTATACCCCATAGCACACATATAATCCATCATTTTTTTAACTTGTGACACCTGCATAACCGCATTTCGCGAGCAGTCCAGCATAATGCCGAAACGCTTAAAGCAGCTTTTATTCATTGATATAAGCCTCCTTATTTTTCACTGTAAATGACCGTAATATCAGGGTGGAGTTGAAGAATCGAAGCGGGGATTTCGGGAGTTATCGGTCCGTAAAAGGCTTTTTCGAGAATATCCCGCTTTTCCTTTCCGCTTGCAATCAGTAAAATCTTTTTCGCCTGCATAATTGATACCATACCCATTGTAATCGCGCGCTTAGGCACCTCGTCGATATTTGCAAAAAAGCGGGAATTCGCCTTTATCGTGCTTTCGTGCAGGTCTACAACATGGGTGCTTTTGACGAAATATTTGTCAGGTTCGTTAAAGCCGATATGACCGTCAAGTCCTATGCCTAAAAGCTGTAAATCAATGCCGCCGAGTTCGGCTATATGCTCGTCGTAACGCTTGCCTTCGCCCGCCAAATCAACCGCACAGCCGTTTGGTACAAAGGTATTGTTAATATCAATATTTATGTGCTCAAAAAAGTTTTTGTTCATAAAATATCGGTAGCTTTGGTCATTTGTGCCGTCGAGACCGACATATTCGTCAAGATTAACCGAAGTAACCTTGCTGAAATCAATGTCTCCCTTTTCGTACCACTCTATAAGCTGTTTATAAGTGCCTAAAGGCGACGAGCCTGTGGCAAGTCCTAAAACGCTATCAGGCTTTAAAATTACCTGTGCCGAAATAATATTCGCTGCCTGTCAGCTTAGCTTTTCGTATGTATCAACCGTGATAAATTTCATATTTCTGCCTTGTTTTTATTTTTTAAGACATTTCATTTCAAAATCGGGGTCGGCGTGCCATAAATCCCAGATTTCGGAAATATGCCCGTTCGGATTATCCGTATACGCTCTGCCGCTGTAAAATTCATGCGGAGCTGTTTTTATACCGAGCGCTTTAAGCGGATTTCTGAGCTTTTCAACCCTTTCTTCAAAATCCTTATAATCCTTTTCTTCCTTAGCCGTCCAGCTGATTTCCGCCGCCGCAAGAAGTCTTACATTGGTATATAAATCGAGCTTTTCCTCGGTTCTTATATACTCGGTCCACTGCGGAATCTCAATACCTAATATATGTGCACCCTCGGGTACTCCCAAGAGTTCAGGCTTAAAGGAATAGGTCTTTTCAAGCGTTCTTGCCGAATAGGGGTGATCCATATACATATAGTCGAGGAAGGAAAGTATTATCTGACCGCCGTTTTTAAGCCATTCGCGCTCAGTTTCGGTTCCTGAGTCTGCCCACCACTGACCGACCATTTTATCAGGTGCGGCAAAATTCGAATTCAAAATCTCGTTCCAGCCTACAAGCACCTTACCTTTTTGAGCAAGATAATCCGCAATAACACCGTTAAAATACCCCTGAATATCGCGCGGGCTTTCAAGCTTTTTCTCTTTCATAAGGCGCTGACAGTCAGGACAGCTTTCCCAAGGCTCGGTCAGCACCTCGTCCCCGCCAATATGGAAATATTCGGACGGAAAAATCTCGCAAAGCTCGTCAATTATATCTCTTGCAAAGGTATAAAGCGCCTGCTTACCGGGGCAGCCTAAATTTTTAAGCACTCCCCATTCGTCCGGCACCTCTATTTTTTCACCTGTGCAGGATAGCTCGGGATAGCAGGCTATCGCCGCCGACATATGACCCGGCATATCTATTTCGGGTATAACCTTTATAAACCGCTTAGCCGCGTAATCAACAATATCCCTTGCCTGTGCCTTGGTATAAAAAAGTCCTCTTCCGTATTCGGTACCGACCGTCTGGGGCGCATAATGTCCCGAACTGTTCTTATTAAGGTCTGTTACCCTGCGAACCGCTCCCTTTTCAGTCAAAAGCGGATATTTTTCAATCTCAATGCGCCAGCCCTGATCGTCGGACAAATGCCAATGAAAGACATTCATTTTTAAAAGCGCCATAAAATCAAGTATTTTCTTAATTTTTTCAACCGTCCAGAAATGACGGGAGCAATCCAGCATAAAACCGCGGTGATAAAACCTCGGCTTATCCGAAATTATAACCTGCGGAAGGCTTTTTCTGCCCATATTTAACTGTATAAGCGACATAACTGCGTAAAACGCGCCCGACTTATCCGCGGCGAAAACCGTTATATCCTTTTCGCCGCATTCTATTCGGTATTCCTCTTTTTCAAGAAAGGTATCCTTCACAAATAATATTTTATTTCCGCCGCCCGTCTTCGGCATAAATTCGCGGAGCACCTGAAATATTTCCTCAAAATCCCCTGAAAATACGGTTTCCGCACCGAACGGCACGGTTCCTCCCGTCGTATTACAGTATAACGGTTTAGGTATGATATGTGTCATTTGTCTTCCTCTCTTTTCACTCTGTAATCGTTTGCGGTAATATAATCTCTCTCAAATCTCTCTGTTTCAAAAACCACAATTTCATTTTTCCCTTTTTTAATAAGCGGTGCGGGGATATACAAATCAAGTGTAGGACCTATATTCCAGTATCTGCCGAGATTAAAGCCGTTTATAAAAACACAGCCCTTTGTGAAGCCCGACATATCAAGAAATGTATCAGCACATTCATCGGCGTACAGCTCGCCGCGCAGAAAGACGGGAGTTCCGTCCGAGACCGCGCCCTCTTTAAATTCAAGCTCTGAAATGCGTTCAAAATCGATTGGATACATTTTATATCCAAACTGCTGTTGCTGACCTATCATAACGGGAAAATCTATTCCTTTTTTGTCTAAAAGTTTCGGACCGTAATTGATTCTTCCGAGATTTTCCACAAGTAAATCAAGCGTAACCTCATTTTCATTACCGCCGAGCCAGATTTCATCATTGCTAATACCCATACGGTCAATTATTCCTAATGGCTTTCCGTCCGCATATACCCAAACGCGATCACGCACCTTGTTAAGCTTTAGTCTCTCTGCCGTTGTGTCCGCCGCGACCTTAGTGCGGTACAGCACAAAGCCGTAAGGATGGCGCAGTTCCTCAAAGGAGCGAGGAACAGTATCCTCTGTTAAGGCTGAAATGCGCTCTAAATTATCAAACAGCCGCGCAGATTCTGTCAGTCTTATTTCTCCGTAAGAGCGCAAAGGTATCGGCTTGCAAGGAAGGTCAGGATCTTCACGATAACGCGAAAGCTCGTTTTTAAGAAGTCTGTACTGCTCGGTGTACTCACCGTTTTCGGTTAAAAAAGCGCCGTAATCATAGCTTGTGACCGTAGGCTGATAGGTGTCGGCGTAATTTGCGCCGTTCATAAAGCCGAAATTTGTTCCTCCGTGGAACATATATATATTAAAATGCTCTCCGCGTTCCTGCATACGCTTAAGCGGAGCGACAATATCCTCCGCGTCGCGCTTATGAGGTTTTTCACCCCAATGGTCAAACCAACCGCACCAATACTCCATACAAAAATGCGGCTGATTGGGTCTTCGGGCGTCCAATGCTTCAAAATTACCCTCGGGATCAGATCCGAAGTTAGCCGTTGCAAAAACGCCGTCGGTAAGTCCGCCGTTAAGCATATATTTTTCGGTTCCATCTGCTGTAAAGAAGAAGGTATCAAGTTCATAAGAAAGCATAAGCCTGTAAAGACGGCTTATATATTCTTTATCGTTGCCGAAGCTGCCGTACTCGTTTTCCACCTGCACGGCAATAATAGGACCTCCGTTTTTAAAGAGGTGTTTTTTTATCCTCGGCATAAGTTCATTATAATAGCTCTTTATCTTTTCAAAGTAAAGCTCATTTGAACAGCGAGGCTTTAAATCCCTGTAACAAAGCAACCAATAAGGAAGACCTCCGCCCTCCCACTCAGCACAGATATAAGGCGACGGGCGCACTATCACATAAAGCCCGAGAGCGTCAGCTGTTTGGAAAAAGCGTTCCATATCGCAGATTACATCAAAGCAGAACTTCCCCTCCTCAGGCTCGTGCAGATTCCACGGCACATAGGTTTCCACCGTATTAAGTCCGCAGTTTTTAAGCTTTTTAAGCCTATCCTCCCAATACTCGGGAACGACCCTGAAATAATGAATCGCACCCGATAAAATCTGTGTTTTTTCGCCGTTAAGGTAAATTTCTTTTCCCTTAACCTCTAAATTTTTTCTCATTTAAACGCTCCGAAAATCATTTTTTATTCAGCGACAGACCGCCTTTTAAAGGAGCGGTCTGTCGTTATTAATTATGTATTAAAAGCCAAACAAGGATTACAATGTGCAGCCGAGAAGAATTTTTCTCAGCGCGGCAAGGTCGCTTGCCGAAGAATACAAATTATTACCGTCGCAATCGCGTGCAGCATAATTTACACCGACAGTAGAATCAGCCGCATATTTCTTAAAACGAACCAAATCGAGAATATCGGTACTTCCGTCGGAATTAAGATCGCCTGTTTCTCGATTTACGCTGTAAAAGCTGCTTTCGTCAAAAGCCGCAAGTCCTGCAAAATAATCAAGACCGTCACCGGCTGTCGGGAAACGCCAATCTGTCACAGCGCCATCATAAGTACCGGTAAACCAATTTTTGGTGTCTATTCCGTCGATACCGGCTAATGCCGCATTGATTTTGTCTCTATCGCTTTCATTTACCGTCAACTTAAGATTTCTGATTTTAAAGGTCATATCAGCTGCTTCATCACAATCCGGAAACCATTCCAGCGAGACTGCAATAAACCCTTGCGACCAATTCTTATTTCCGTCGTTTATTGAACCGATTTTAGCCGTTCTGCTGACCCACTGATTGGCGGGAATTCCGTTAAAATCATCAAGTGTTCCGAACTCTTGAAAAGCGTCTTTTTCCCATGCCGCAGCATCGTTAGGCATTGCAGTCATTTTAATATGTGCATTGCGGTTCTGCTCGTCCTCTATATATATGTCGTAGGAAATGGATACATAAGGTTCTATTGCCTTAAATACATCTCTGTGATTCATCCAGCCGGTAAATGCAATCGGAGTATTATTCTGTCCGAACATTGTTGTACCCGAACGGAATGAAACACCTTTATTATAATAAAATCCTGTTGTAAGCTTAAAGCTCGGTACATTCTCACTGTAATCCACAACCGCCGTACCCGAGGGACGAAGTGCCTCTTCCCAAGACTCTACATTCGGCTTAGCATTGGCTCCGTTCTCTGTTGAAACCTTGGTCGGGTCAGCATCCCAAATGACGTATGAGCGGCCGTCCTGCGCGGTTTCTGCTGTATCTGCAGAAAGGACAAGCGAAGAAAAGCATAACACTGCCAAAGTAATTGATAATAAACCGCTGATTAACTTTTTCATAAAATTTCCTCCTAAATTTTTTACGCAAGGGGAATTAAAAAGGTTTTTTCTGTCACCTCCGTTCAAAAATCGCTTAAAAGGTTATTTAAGGCTCCAAACGGTTACGCGGTCAAACTTCGCTTCGTAAGGAAATTCGGTCGCGTCATAGGTTGTATTCCAGAAGTCCTCATAAACGGGCCATAGCTGCAGCAGAAGATTCATAGGACCGCTTCCGTCGGTGACTCCGGGGCCGTTATAAACGCGCGTAAGTGTTTTATCGTAATACCAATAAATTGCGTTTTCTGTCCAAACAACAGAATAGGTATGAAATCCGTCCTTGATATTCGGAACCTTAATATGCTCGTTTCCGCTGGAGTTGTAATGCTCGGGATTCCAAAGATACCAATGTACCGTACCCGCATAATCGTCGCCCCAATCGGGATAATACTCTACAACATCTATTTCGCCGTAGCTACCCGCCCATATGTCCGGTGCAGTCAAAGGATTATGCTTATAATTATTGCCTGTCATAAAAAACGAGGCATTGCCCGAGCCGATTTTCGGCATTTCCATAACCGCGCTGAAACAGCCATACGCCTGCGAGAAAGAGCCTTCCGTGCTTAAAAGGCATCTTGGCTCTCCCTCTTTTGCAATCGTGAAAATCAATTTACCGTCCGAGACTGTACCCGATTTATATAGGTTGCCGTCATTATCACGGCACTGTTTCCATACATCTGTGTCTAAAGTATCAAAATCATCGTTAAAGGTCGGCTGTTCGCTAAAGCCGATAAAGCTCATAGTATAACTGCCTGTTTTTCCACTGCGGCTGTCCTGCACGGTAAGCGTCAGGGTGCCGCCCTTTCTGACTTCGTAGGGAACGGTAACACGCATACCGTTTACTGTTACCCTTTCATCACTTGCCGAAAGGGTAAGGTATTCTTCGGGTATATAATCGGTATCCGCCGCGTAAAAGCTGTAATCCGCGTCCATTTCCGCGACGCCCGGGTGCTCGCACACAGGTCTTAAGGTAATCGAACCCAAAAGCTGTTTGCGAAACGCAGCTAAATCATAAGAGTCTATAACATTATCGGAATTGTAATCTGCCGCTTTATAAACCGCAGACACAGCCGAATCAGCCGCTTTTTTCGCAATCCGCACCAAATCCCGAACATCAATCAGGCTGTCGCCGTTAATGTCGCCGAAATCGGCGGAGGTGCTGTAGGCGGAGCTTTTATTGCCCGAGGTAAGCCTGTTAAAGCCGTCGCTTATTCCTATCGATGCCAGCGCAGAGTCAACCGCCGCGCGGTCGGCTTCGTCAAGTGTCAACCGCAAACGCCTGATGTCAACAGAAACATTCCCGTTGCTCATTACTTTTCCTTCGCTCATTTGCAGATTAATCAGTATATCGCCCTGCCAGCCTAAGGGCGAGGTGTTAGAAGTAAATGTCAAGCCCTTTTCATCATAAGTAATCCACTTATTTGTTTCATAACCCGAACGCCAGCAATCCACATATTCAAAATTGCAGATTTCATAGGAAAACTTCCCCGTTGTGTACGCCGATACAGGCGCTATAATAAAAGTGGGCTTGAGCTTTAAATTAAGACCCGTATTCACCCTCACGTCACATTCAAAATGAATATACTCTGCAAGCTTTTTTATTACATCAGGATTGTTATAAAGCATATTTCCGTTTGCCGTATTCGGAAAGACAACGGTTCCCTCTTTACTGAAATCCGCGCGCCAGAAGGTAAGCTCCCCGTCGTTTTCAATCGAGCCTGCACCTTTCTCGGTAAACTTTTCGATTATCGGGGAATATGCCGAATCTGCTTTTTCGGGTACGCTTTCGTAAATCACATAGCGGTTTCGCTCCTTAATATCTTCCAATTCAAAGTAAGCACTAACGCTTACCTCTTTATCAGGCATTACAAAGGTCGCGCCGTTGCCGTAATGGTTGTAATCCACCGAAACCGCAGAGCCACCAGCAGCGGTAACCGTGACCGAGGAAAGCTCAAACCCGATTTCGGGAGAAGCAATAACCGATACGGTACTGCCGCTTTTTGCCGAGGGAGGAACCGAAAGAATACCGTGAGCCGATGCGGGCAAAACATTATTAATTAGAGAAATTCCCGCATACTCGCTTCCGGCGTCAAAGGCGGTAAGTATTGCAAAATAGTCGTTTTTTCCGCCCGAATCCTTCGGCAAATCGGGCAGAGACTCGGTATCACTCCAAAAATATGTAGTGAAATTCTTTTTATTATCTATATTCTCTACCGTAGAAAGAGCGTTATTAATATTTTCACGGTCACTTTCCTTAACCTCTAAACGGAAATTGCGTATTTTAACGGTAAGTGCCGCGTCGTCAAGCCCTGCAACCTGAAAAAATATATCCCCCTGCGTCCACTGACTTACTGTTGTTTGAGCATCAGCAATATTTCTTATTTTAACAGAGCGGGAAATCCATTCGTTCTTTTGAGTTACATCAAAGCTGTCAAAAATAGCAGAGTTGCTTTGAGGATCATTTTTCCACGCGTCCAGATACCAATACATCGGTGACACGGTCAAGGTTATATCCCGTTCCTTCTCGTCCTCAACATAAATATCATAGGAAACATAAACATAATCCTTGACAGCGCGCATAATTTCGGGATACTGCATCCAGCCCATATGACCGACTGCAATTTTGCTCTCGCTTCTGCCATTTTCGCCGTCATTGCACATAAACCCGTTCTCAATCAAAGCCTTGTCATGGTCAGACTCGGAGTCAAATTCAAGTACATAGCAGGGTGTTTCTTCACCTGTATATTTAAGGCTGCTTGCGCCCTTTACCCTTTCTTTCGCAAAGCAATATTTATCATATACGCCTACGCCCGACGGATAAGCGTCAGCCCCGTCTGTTTCGGAAACATTGCGAGGATTAGCGTCGAAAATAACATAGCTTTTATCGATTCCCACCTCTGCGGAAACGGAAGTAAAGCCTGTCACAAACAAATCAGACAAAAGGAGCACCCCCAAGATAAGAGCGATAATTCTTCTTTTCATTTCACCGTTCTTTTTTATTTGCGGAGAAAATCCTTGGCATTGACGGTTATCCCCTCCGCGGTATAATCCGTATCGCCGTAGTTTACATAAATCTCAGAGCCGCCCTCGTATTCAACACGAACAACACTGTCGCTTAAAGCGCGGTGCGATACGATTTCCTTATCCATAAGCCCGTCAAGTGCTTTGCTTAAAGCCTTGTAATTCTCGTCAATATCAGCCTTAAGCCCGGAATATCGGGTGTTGGAAATAGAGCTGAAATCGGTCTCATAAAGCTTATCAAACGAGTTGGCAGTAAGCGTATAGCGCAGGTTTTCACCGTATTCAATGCGCTTTAAGAGAGCTGTTCGGCTGTCCTCCTCCGAATTCATATCGCGGGAGGTGTAAGGAATGTAGCCGTGCAAAACCATCTGAACAAAGGGAATACGGCGTGAAAAGGTGTATTCCTGCGGAATCTCCGAAAGCCCGTCAACAAACGAAAGGTATTCAAGAGCGTACAAATTGCCGCCGTTTCCTATAAGCCGATGGCTTTCACAGAGTGATGAAAGGGTTTCTTCAACTGCCCTACTCGACTGAGCACGGGTCACGGTCTCGCTGTTTGAATAATCGCCGTACAGCATACTGCTAAGCTCTGATACTCCTATGCCGTCAAAGCCGTCCGCTTTTTTTGAATAGCTGTCGGAAATTTTCATATAACGCGTGGATGAAATAAGCTGTCTGCCGCTTTCCTCCCACTGACAGCTGACTGAATCAAGATACGAAAGCTTTACAATACCATTGTTGAGCGAACGCGCGGATTGTGAAAAAGAGCTGTACCCAAAAAGCCGCGCGGGATTTGCCGAGACAAATTCAAGATTTACAAAATATGAGATTTTGTTATCACGAAAAGCACTTATCAGTTTTGTAAAGCCGCTCTTTGAGCCGAGCGCGCCGCTTAATGAAACCGTACCCGGCTTTTGTGCGTTAAGACCGTTCTTGTTCCAGCCTGAAATAAGACAGGTGAGATTTCCTTCTCCGACGGTTGAATTCAGCTCCTTTGCTATATCCGACATTTGCTCATAGTCGGTCAAAGCAAATTCCTTTTGAGAAGGAATAACACCCAAGAAATGCGTATTGTACTCCACACTTCCTATAAGCTCCGCGAGTAGCTTAGGAGACGAAGCCGGGACCTTATCTGAAAGTACTCCTTCTTCTTTAAGACGCTCACGGTATATTCCCGCCATTTCGGAATAAGCGCCTTCCTCGGAGGTATCGCTTATGAGTATGTATTCTGCCGAAATGCCTTCAAGCGACGCCTCCGAAGAAAAGAGTGTGGTATCGGTTTTCGATTTCATTTGATAAATGCCGTTATCTATAACCGTAAAAGCCGCACAGCCCGTCACATAGGGAGAGGTTCGCTTAAACAAAAGCTGAGCCTGTTCAGCACCCTTTTCAATCACGCATAAAAATCCCTTGCCGTCTTTGTACTGGCCGAAGACAGGCAGCGTGCAAACGCTGTCCTGTGTATCAAGCTTTCTTGTGACCGCGCTGTTTTGCCCGTAAACCGACAGAGAATAGGTGCTGTCCTTGGCGGTCTCATTCGGATCCACCGAAATCAGCGCGCCGCTGCCGGCGGGAACCACATAATATCCCGATTCTCCGCCGCAAAAGCTGCTGAAATTAGGCATCAGTTCAAGCTCTGAAATCGGATAATCCCGATAGAATTCTATGTTTTCGGGGTCAATGCTCGCTTTGAAGCCCGTTTTGGTAAGCACATAATCAATAGCAACTCTAAAGGACTTAGGGTTTTCAGCCTCGCTCCCGTTGCCTGAATTATCCTTATCTCGGTCTTCATAGGTATAACCGACTGAGCGGAATATTTCATCGATTTTCTTTTTCATCGTATTGTTCGAGGCGTCGGTCAAAACATAAAGATTTTCGTCCTTAAGCCGCGGATACTGGCTTAAAAGGTATTCGCGGTTTGCACCTTCCGTAAGCTCGACAGAATAAAGGGTATACCGTCTGCCGATATAGTCGGCGTCCTCCGCAGACATCTTTTTTAAATACTCTTTCATACGAGTTTCAGAAATCTGTTCGGGGAATACGAAATCCTCTGATATTTCGCCGAAAACATATTCCACGCGTACCCCTTTATCGGTTGAGGAAACCTTAAACTGTCCCTTTTCTACAGCGTCCGACGAGCTGTAAAGCACGGTCTGCGCGTTATTATCATAAAAAGCGAGATTTAAGGACGAGCTGTATTTTTCTTCGGAATATTCGGCGTCGGACGAAACCGCGCTCCAGCTTTTTCCGCTCACAATATCGCGAACGGTAATGTTGGCTTTGCTGTCGAGATACAGCTCAAAGCGCTCATTCTTTGCCGCTAAATATTTCTCCGCTCCGAGCACCGAATCAGTAATGTCAAACTCAACGTCGGTAAAATTAACAGAGCCTTTTTCAATGCCGTAGCTAACCCTGCTCCCGCTCGGCATAAGAAATACCGCGCCGCATACAAGGAGAATTACGAGCAGCCATATTCCCCACTTTAGTAATTTCCGTTTCATCACATCACCTTAATCTCGGATTCCGTTATAAATACCATTCCGCTTATCGGAACAGGCAAACGGATAATTTCGGACTTAACAATGCCGCTTTGCGTTTCCTCCCCCATACAGTTGACAATGCGAAAACGCTTTCCCGCACAGCCTTCAAGCACAAGTCCCTTTTTCTTAGTAACGTTTACAGCGGCGGTGTATTTCGCAGTACAGTCCACAACAGAATCGGCGTAAACCGCGGTAATCCGAGCGTTGTCACCGCTCGCCGTAACAGAGCTGTAATTACATTCGGGATTTTCGGCTGTAAGTATGCCGTTTAAAAGAATATCTCTGTGTTCCTTCCAAAAGCCGAGATAGAATTTAAGCATTTTCTTATGCTCTTCATTAAGCTCGTCAAGTCGGACTGAAATCTGCGGAACCGAAAAAAGTATGCTTGCAAGCTGACAGGCGGCGGATTCCGCACTGTCCTCATAATTCCAAGCCACCATATCCGAATGAACCGCCGTTTTACCCGAGGTGAGCCGCATATTTACAATATCCTGACGGTTTTTAATCGCGTCAATTGGGCAGTCGCCTACCCTTAACATATTTCCGTACTTTCTTACCGCGGGGCCTATATAGCTCTGCCTGAATTCAAGCATAACCTCGGGATTTAAAGCCGTAAGCTTTTTATATACACCGTCGAGCAGAGCCATAACCGCGTCCTCAACCGAGGAAAAATCACATTTTCCATCGGCAATCAGCGAGTCGCCCGACGCTACAAAGGAATCAATAAAATCAAGCTTAAGACCGTCAAAGCCCCATTCGCCGACCGCCCTTACATAAAACGCGGTAAGATATTCTCTGACCTCTTTATAGCGAGGGTCGAGCGCGAAATAGGTCTCCCCGTCCCCGCTGTTTTGCAATATCATATTTTTAAAATGCGGATAGCTTTTTGATTTTATACCGATAAACGGCACCGAAAACCATAAAACCGCCTTCATACCCGTTTTGTGAATATTATCAACCAACAGTCTTATATCGCCGAGCTTTTTTTCCGATACCTGCCAGTCGCCGCAATAAGCGTATACTCCGCTTACGCTTTCGCTTTCGTCCATCTGCCAGCCGTCGTCTATAATAACGGTTTTCATTCCGTATTCGCCCGACAACTGACATTGCCTAACAATTTCGTCCGCCTGAAGACCGTGATGATAGCTGTACCAAAGGGAGTTTACAGGCTCCAAAGCGGCTTTTGGCACATATGCGGGAGTATAACCGCATTCGGTTTCCCACCAGCCGACCGCCTCCTTAACACATTCATAAAACGGTAGAGCGCGGCAATCAAGTCGAATAACCGTACTGTAAGAGCTTAAAGGCGCCGTCGGACGGGTAAAAAAGGTCACCGAGCAGTCTAAACAGGAATCAAACTCATTAATTCCCGTCTCAATTTCTATGGGACGGAGTGCGTCGGAAACGGCAATCAAAAGACGGTTTTCCCCGCCGATCGACAAAATCCCGTGCAACGGCATCCAGCGCGCAAGCTCGCTAGAGGTGCGGCGCGGCGCCCAGTTAGGCTGAATAGAATGGTCGTCGCGTATAGAGGGGCTCCAGGTTGAATAGCAATCCACCGCAGGAAATTTCCAGGACACCTTAATTCTTTCAGGTGTCTCGGCTTTGTCAAAAACAGCGGTAAGCTCTGCCTCGGTTATACCGTCCGTTTCACTGACTTCAATATTTATCCGGGCGTTTTCATTTCCGCCGCTTACATTAAAATTCATAGCTTCCTCCAAATATCAGTTTCTTAGAGCAATCTCTTCAGAAATATTGACGACAAATTCGCTCATCTGCTGAAAAATCGTCACACAAAGCAGTAAAAGGAACAAAATTACCGCAATCGCAATAAATATTACGATAATCGCAAGCAGGGTTTTTCCGCTTGAATACTGATGCACCACGGCGGTTCCCGCAAAGATCAAAAACGCCATCCAGATATACATAAGCACTGTTAAAATGCTGTAAAGCGCCGCTTCGTCCAGAGTAATAACATTGCTTATAATTATCAAAGCAGGCATAAACAAAAGCAGAGGAGTAAGCGAATAGCAGGTATACATATAAATCCGTTTCATATTGCCCGAGCCGTTCATCAGCGATGTGACCGACCAGTTAGCCACGCACCAAAGCGCCGCGGGAACCAAAATCCCCGCGCACCCGCGCAGAAAAAGATTATCCGTCGCCGCTTTATTCCCCGAAACAAGGTAACCCGATACAGCCTGCATAAGCAAATTAAGAACAACTACCGCCGCTAAAATAACGGTCGCTCCGCCGAGACTTCCTCGGCTTTCAAAGGACATATCCCAAAAGCCGTCGAACGGATGGCGCATTATATAAAAGCCGTAGCCCGCTTTATTTAAAAGCTCGCGCGTTTTGCTTTCCTTTTTCACCTTTTTGGTTTTTTTATTTAAAAGCCGCTTTGCGGCGAAAATAAGTACGGCGACCAAAATAATACCTGCAATTACTGGTGCCGCAAAGCGTGAGCCTAACTCGTTGCGATAGAGCGAAAAGGCTTTTGAATAGCCCTCGGTATCGTCTGCAAATCGGAAAAGCTTCATTGCCGTGCGGTAGTCCTTATCCCTTAACGCCTGACGCGCCTTTCCGCTGTATGCTATCTGACAACCCGAGTTAAGCGAAAGAACGTCGTTCCACGCTGCCGCTGAGCCTTCATAGTCTCCCGATTTTTCACAAACCGCAGCTGTTACTATCGCCGCGGCGTATTCATTTCTTTTGAAGAGCTTGACAGAGCCGCTTTTCGCGTCAAGCACGGCGATATTGTCCCCGTAATAGCAAAGCGCCTCAGGTGTGCCTAAATCGGAAATACTGTCTCCCTTTTTGCCGAATTCAAACAGCAGGTTACCGTCCTTATCATAGGTGAAAACACGGCACCGCGTGCTGTCTAAAACGCTGTAAATACCGTCCTTGTAAACGGCAATTTCGGTAAGCTTTGACGCCATGGTTTCTCTTGTAACCGTATCGTCAAAAAGCACATCCCCCATAGGAGGAATATTACCGTTTCTAAGCAGAACATCGCTCCCCTTAGGGTTAAGCCGTCTTACGGGAGCTAACTGCTTGCTTCCGCTTGAAAGAAAGCTGCGCATCTCGCTGTCGGTATTGGTTGAGACGGTGGTATATATAAAACCTTCTTCATCAATATCCATACCGCTGTATTCCGTAGGAATAAAAAGGAGCATTTTTGAAAGCTGTTCCTTTGTTGAAACGGAGCGCCAAAGCAACTCTGAAAAGCTCGGCACTACGGGAACAGAGCCGTAAAAACCGTAAAAAGAGCCGTCAAGACCGAGCTGATAAATTCCGTTGGTGTCGTCTCTTGAAAGCACATAAAGGCGTTCTGCGCTGTCAACCGAAATCTTTATCGGAACAAACGCCGAGTCTGAAAGCGTCACCTTTGAATCGGGGGCTGAAACAACCGCTGTCAGCTGACCGTCCGCGTCGGTTTTAACTATGCGTCCGTTTTCTGTATCGGCGATATAAACAGACCCGTTTTGAGAAACGAAAAAGCCATCGGGCGCGGAAAGTCCGATATTGTCCGCAATTACCTTCTTAAGCTCACCCGTATCCGAGAGAATAATAACCCGTCCGCCCGCTTTATCCAAAAGATAAAACTGTCCTGCACTGTATTTAATATCGGATATTTCACAAGCACCGACAACGCCAAGCGTTTTAGCGCTTATCTCTCTGTCAAAGGAATATGCCGCGGGTGCCGAAGTTACAGTTTCCTTTCCGAAGTAGGAGTATGAATCAAGTGAGGAATCGTAATATGCCGATGCGGCAAAGGGAAAAGCCGCGGTAATAAGTAAAAACATTCCTAAAAATAACGCTGTTTTTTTGTAAAGCTTCATTGAATGCACCTCAATCCTTCATACCCGAGGTCGCCATCGTCTGCAATACGTTTGACTGCGCGAACAGGAAGACCGCGATAGGCGGCAAAATAAGTAGCAACGAAACCGCCGAGGAAACGCCCGTTCTTGATATACCGCTTGTAATAATATTGTTAAGCGCAGTGGGCAGAGTCTTTAATTTTTCATCAAATATGTAACTGCCGCCCGTGCTGTTCCAGATTCCCTGAAAGGAATAAATAAGCAAAGTCATTATCGCAGGCTTTACAAGGGGCAGGCAAATGCTGAAAAATATGCGGTTCTCGCCCGCTCCGTCAAGCCGAGCCGCCTCAAGCAAAGTATCGGGAATCATCTGATCCATAAACTGTTTCATCAAAAACAGACCCAAGGAGGACGGAAGGAGCGGCAAAATCAGCGCCCAGACCGTGTTTATCATATGAAGCTTTGTGATAATAATATAATTCGGTATACCCGTAACTACCGTTGAAAACAAAAGAGAAAGAACAACCGTCTGAAACAGAATATTTTTACCCGGAAAATTGTGCTTTGAAAGCACGTATGCCGCCATAGAGGAAAAGATTATATTTCCGAAAGTGCCTATTACCGTGACTGCAAGCGAATTGAAAACATACCTTGAAAAAGGCAGCCACGAATCGCCAAGAAGCGAGGATAAATCCTTGAAGTTATCAAGTGTAGGATTCATCGGAAAAAGCTTAGGCGGGAAGATAAACAGCTCGCTTAACGGTTTAAAAGCGCTTGACACGACAAACACCAGCGGCAGAAGCATAAACAGGGCGATAATAAGCAGGAAAATAAATGTTCCTATATTTCCGCCGATGCTTCGGTACGCCTTAGCGCCGACCTTACTTTTCATAGCTTCCTCACCTTCCTACATTTTTAAGTAAGAGCTTTATAAGCTCGTTGCAGGCTATCATAACCAAGAACAAGAGCGTCGCAATAGCGCAGGCATAGCCGAACTCATATTTTACAGTAGCGTAATCGGTCATATGATTTACAAGGGTATGAACGGCGTATTCAGTGCTCGGATTTCCGCAAAGCATTGCACCGACATTGCCTACCGTAAACGCACCTGTAATCGACATAACCGCACCGAACATCAGCTGAGGCTTTAACTGCGGCAGGGTTATAAACCAAAGCTCCTGCCAGCGGTTTCTTATACCGTCAATACAGCCCGCCTCAAAAAGCGCGTGGTCAAGCCCTTGAAGTCCCGCAACAAAGGAAAGAAACTGCGTGCCCATACTCATCCACATAGTAACGATGATTACCACCGTCATCATATATTTGGTGTCGAACAGGAAGTATATCGGCTCGGAGATAAGGCCCCAGTTAAGAAGGAGAGAGTTGATATATCCGAACTGATCTCCCGAAAAAAGGAGCTGCCAGATGATAAAGGCGTTTCCCGAAATCGACGGAGCGTAAATGAAGAAGACAAGCGCAGTCCTAAGCTTTGGCGACAGCTCATTAAGCGCCCACGCGAGAATCAACGCACCGATATAGCTGAAGGGTCCTACTACTATAGCCATAGTAAGCGTGTTAACCGTCGCTTTTGTAAAAACGGTATCCGAGAAGAAAAGGGCAGTGTAATTTGCAATTCCGACAAACTGCGGCGGCTGAGTAAGGTTGTAGCTTGTAAAGCTTAATATAATCGCCATAACCACGGGAGCTATTACAAAAATTCCGAAAAGAATGAAGAACGGAGCTAAATAAAGATAGCAAAACTTGTTCTTGCGTATCGTCTTAAAAATATTTTTCATTCCGCCGTCTCCAATCCGAATTCTTTTCGTTTTCTTGTAAGCTCCGCATTAATAACATCGGTATATTCAAGAACCGTCTGACGCACATCGTCGCCATCGTTCTTTACCGCGCGGTAAATATTGTCTATATGTCTTGACAGGAAATATCCGCCCGGAACCTGCTGTACTCCGACAGCCTTATCGCGCTGAACATTTATCTGCTGTAGGGTGGATTTTTTAAAGGAAAGTTGGTTAAACGCCGCAACATTTGCGGTGCTGAACCTTGCCGACGCGCCCTGCAGATTTTCTATCGCCATGGCGTAGTCGTACTGCTCCTCCTCGTCTGTAAACCATTTCAAAAACTCCCACGCCTCGTCGGGTCGCTCGCTCTGATTTAATATAAACGCGGAGCTGACGGCGCTTACACTGTATCCGCAGCCGTCTGTATTGTCGCCCGACGGAACAGGATACATATTCCACATTCCGTTAATTTCGGGCGCGGAGACCTGAAGCGTGTTATAAACGGTGAAATCGGCAATTCCTATCGGAATATCTCCGATTCTGAAACGGTTTACAAAGTTATAATCAACAATGCAGGAATAATCGGTATAAAGCTTAGTCCAGCTTTCAAAGGCGTCCAACGCCTCGTCGGTATCAAGCATAACGGTTTTTCCGCCATCTCTGTAAAGCTCCCGCTGATTTTGGAAAAGGATCAGCGCAAAGCTGTATACATTAGCATTGGACGGAACCGGGAAACCGAATTCCATGTTGTTCTGCTGTAAGAACGGCAAAATACGGTAAACCCCTTCCCAGGTTTTCGGGATTTCAAAGCCCAGCTCTTCAAAAACGTCTTCCCTTACATACATCATTAAAAAGGTTTGGGTAACAGGAAGAGCGTATGAACCGCCGCTGTATCGGAACGGAACAAGCGCACCCTCACTAAAGCGCTTAGAAACCGTTTCGTAGTCATCGAAATCGCTTAAGTTAACAAGCGCTCCGCGCGAGGCAAAGTTTACAGGGTCGGTTTCACTGCCGAACAAATAAACGTCAGGGGCTATACCTGCGGAAATCGATTCAAGAAGTCCTCCCGCGACAAGCTTCAGGTTAACGGGAATACCTGTTTTAGCGGTAAAGCCGTTGTCAATTTGTCCCTTTAAAATTTGGTATTGATCACGTCCCTGCGTAAGCCATACTGTCATTGCCTCGTCCGAGGAGTAAACCGAGCCGATTACGCCGTAATCCTCTGCAAAGGAGCTTAAAAACTGTTTTGCAGAGAAAGAAAGGCGGGACAAAAAGCCGTTGTTTGCTTTAGATGGACTTTGATTAGCAGGCAAAAATTCAAAATAATCTATACACAGCGGCTGAGAGGTTTTTTCCTGTAACCAAGAGCCAAAAGCTGTAATATTGCTCTGGAAAACCGACATTGACGCGGGAATTGACTCGGGTTCCTTTAAAAATTCCTTTAACTGCCAGATAAGCTTGGTGATAGAGGCGGAATCCTCGCCTGAGCTTTGACCGTATAAAAGGCTGAAAATCCCCTCCAAGACCTCTGTTTCGCTTTTCATAACCTCAAGCACATCGGGCATTTTCTTTTCAATCTGGTAATCACGGTATTTATCGGGATTAGCGCCCGTCTGCATAATCAGCTTGCGGTAAATTGCGTTAAGCTCATAAAGCGCCTGCTGTGCCAAATTGACTATCTCAGAATCCTCTCCCAAGGTGACATCAAGCGAAATAGTGTGTATTCCCTCTTCAAGATAAACCGTGACGGGAGTTCCGTCCCTTTCCCGCAGATTTAAAATCTGCCAATCCTTATCGTAATCAAATCTTAAATCGGCAAGCGTTTGGTCTGGTACCTTGCCGTCTATCAAAAGTGTTCTGTGTGAAGCCCTGCCGCTCAGGTAATTCTGACGGTAGCGCACGGCAAAGGAATAGTTGCCGCTCTTTTTGACCTCAAACTGCCATACAACCCTTTGACCTATGCGTGACCAACCGTTTCCGCCTAAGGCGTTCCATACCTGAATACCGTCAAAGGCAGGCTCCGTCGCCGAAGAGGTGCGGTCGCACACCTCCGCAACAGAGGTATCACTGCGGTAAAGCGGATATTCCGCCTGAACCTTAAAGGCAGAGACTTCGCCTTCCGCGCTTTCGTTTGACTTAACATCTTCGGTACTGTCCTTTGGAATAATAGCAACGCTTATAAGCTCCGCACCGCCCTCATTAAACCGAATAGAAAGTGTGTTCTTTCCGTCCCTCGCCGCAAATGCAAGCGCCTGCCTGTGGTAGCCTGTGGCATCGTAAAGCCTTGCGGTTATTTCCGCCGTAGAAAGAGAAAGCTCGGGTGTGTACTGATTACCGCGCTCGTCCGTCTCGGGCTCTCCGCTCTCATAATAAAGAGGCAAAGAAATCCCGGACGCCTCGTTATATGGAATCTCACCGTCCAAAAGAACGGTAATTTCAGGCGCGGAAGAGCCGCTTTTATCGGCGCGGTAATTAAGCTCAATTTCATACAAGCCCTTTTCCGCTTCAAATACTGCGGTGAAGGTATCTCCAGCCGTATAAGCCTTCCCTGCTGAAAAAGTGATTTTTTCTTTTATGGCTTCAAGGGTAGAATTATCCTTCAAATAAGCGTCATAATTGCTTTCACTTTTCTTATAGACTATCTTTTCATACAGCTCGTCTACGCTTTGAACGGCGCTTACTGTTTTATCTTTTTTAGGAAAATTAATGCAGGTTATAACCGCCGCTATCGCCAGAATGACCGCCGTGACGGATATAACTCTTTTTTTCTTATTCATCGCGTTTCCTCCGTATCAGCCGACAAGTCCGCTTGTTTCAACGCTTTCAACAAGACTGCGCTTTGTGAAAATAAACAGAACAACAAGAGGTATGGCATATAAAACAATGCTTGTGTTTTTAAGAATTGACCTGAAATAAAAATCCGATTGTTCTACACCCGGTAAGAGGGACATATCGGTCTGGATATTTGAAAGGCGCGTCCATATAAACTCGGTGTCAGGAAGAAAAATGTTGGTATGTGTAGGATCGGTCCAGCGGAAAACAAATATAAATAAAAAACAGGTTGCGGCAATCGACATAGCACCCGGTAGCATTATGGAAACAAATACGCGAAAACTACCTGCGCCGTCTATTTCGGCGGCTTCCTCAAGCTCCTTGGGGTATGCTTTAAAATGCTGTCTTAATATATAAATAACCAAGCCGTTTTTAACTCCCAGCGCACAAACCGACATTAAAAACAAGGGTAGCGGAGTGCCCAAGAGATTCCAATGAAAGGGACCGTAATCCTGCAAGGAAAGGTAAAACGGCGTGAAATAAATACTGCTCGGAATAAGGAGCGTCATAATGACGCAGCCGAATAAAATCCCGTTTCCCTTAAATTTAAAACGGGCAAAGCCGTATGCCACAAGCATACACGACACAATTTCCAAAAGGCACAGCGGTATATTAAGCGCAAGCGAACGCAGAAGCGTCTGCCAGTATTGCAGAAAGATAGCCGCCGTTTTATAGTTTTCAAGGGTGGGTGAAAGGGATAAATACCGTACTGCGGAATTGGTAAAATCCGAGGTCTGCATAAGCGAAATCATTACGGTAACAAAAATAGGATAAAGGATTAAAAAACTAAGTCCTATAAGTATAAAATAACGGAATAAGGCAGAGGGTACATTTTTCAATTGTTTAATTTTCATCGTTTACTCCCCCTCACTTATAGTGCCGTGAAAACAGATTCACAAGCCCGACAAAAACTCCGAGAATAACCAGAATAATCGCAAAATACATCCACGCGAGCGACGCGGCGTATCCGAAGTCAAACTTAGAATAGTTGTAGGCATTTATGCTTTGCATAATTTCATTGTTATTGTTTACAAAAGAATCTATAACCGTATATGTAAGATTAACGACGAATTGCGGCAAAATCATAGGTAAGGTTATTTTCCAAAAGCTCTCCCACGCGGTCGCACCCTCAATAGACGAAGCCTCGTAAAGCGATGGAGAAATCGACTTAAGCCCCATTGTAAACACCAAAATCTGAATACCCGAGGAATTTACAATTTCGAGAATATTTTCTATCGCCAGCATAATATAGTTGACCAAAGCCACGGGAATATTAAGACTAATAAGCAGTGCGCTCATACTCGAGGTATCAAAGGAGCTGACAGCTTCTTCAGAGACCGTTGGAGCGCTTACTATTGCTGTGCGGACAAGGTCGTTTTTAAAAAGCTCGGGTATTATTCCCGATGAGACTATTACGGGAATAAAAAATATTATCTGAAAAACCGCGCGCCCGGGGAAATTTTTGTTTAGGAATACGGCGACTATCATACTGAAAACAAGTATAACGGGAACCGAAAGCGCCATATCCCTAACCGCGGACAGGAGCAGCTGTCGGTACTCTACGTCTTCAAAGAGTGCGCGTCGGTAATTTGCAAGCCCTGAAAAGTTCAGATGCACCTGCCCGTCGAACAAAAGATCGTTAAAGCTGTAAATAAAAGACTGTATCATCGGAAAAAGCACAAGGAAAATAAATCCCAAAGCAAAGGGAGCTACATAAAGATACCCCTTGTTGTCGCGCCTTGTCGCTAACACACTTTTACTTTTCCGATTTGCAAATCTCATAGCTTTTACACCTCAAATATTAAAATCCGATTACTTAAACTGATATGCCTTGATATAATCAGTTTTCATTTGATATGGATAATCCGTAGGATCGTAGGTTCCTCCCCAGCCGTCCTTATATTCGGGAGCCAGCTGTATAAGCAGTCTCATTCCCGCAGAGCCTTTTGCAACTCCGTCGCCCTCGTAGACGCGCGCCAGCTCGCCGTCATAATACCAATAAATCGCGCTGTCGGTCCAAACAGCCGAAAAGTTATGATAACCCTTTTGAATATCCTCGGCAGGAAGCTTATCGTCGCCCGAGGAGCAAAGGTAGTTCGGATTCCACGCGAACCAGTGAAGCGCCGCCGACCAGCGGTTTTTCCAGGTTCCGAAATACTCGACAATATCTATTTCACCGTTGCTTTGAGAAGGCATTGCAGGGTTTTTAATGTAACGGTCGCCGTCGGTTGTCATCATCCAGAAGGCGGCGTTTCCGTTACCGTTTTTCGGCATATCAATACGCGCCGTAAAACAACCGTAAGCCTGCTTGAACTCCTTGGTCATCATTTCATAGCGTTTCTGACCCTCGCCGTTTACCGTGAATACAAGGTTTCCGTTTTCAACAACACCCATAACATCTTTATCGCTCGCAGGAATCCAGACATCGGTATTAAGCGTGTTAAAATCGTCAAAAAAGGTAGGGTTATCGGTATACTGCTTAAAATTAAAGGTATATGCTCCCTTTTTAAGCTTGTTGCTTTTAAGAGTCGCCGTCACGGTAAGTGCCTTGCCCGATTTGCGAAGCGCCCACGGAACAGTAATCTTATTTCCGTTTATCTTTACGGAGCTGTCGTTTGTGCTAAGCGTATAATTTCCGTCAAAAATATTGTTGCCCAACTTATCGGTTAAGATAAACTCATATGTCGCGTCCATTTCGGCAACGCCGGGATGATTCTGCTTAGGTCTTAACATCAGATAATTCACTCCCTGAACCGCCGTCATAGCTTTAAACTCAACCGACGTAACGTCAGAGCTCGCTGTGTCACTCGGCGTATAGGATATATCCGAGCTTATCTGCTGTGTACTCTGTGCGGAAGATACCTCCTCGTCAGAGGAAGTATCCTCCCCGCTGCTTTCCGATGAGGAACTAATATTTGAAGACGTATTTTTTTCCGATTTAGAGGCAGTCTGCCGCTCATCACCGCAGCCGCAGAGTGAGAATAATAGGATTAAGCTTAAAAATGAAGCAGTAAGCTTTAAATATTTATTCATTGCATTTCCTCCGCGTTTATTTCCAGAAATCCTTGATTTTACCGTTAATAACATTCTGAACCGAATGAATAGCCTCCTGCGGAGTCTTGCTGCCCGCCGCAACCCTGCGGAAGTCCTCTGTATCTATATCACAAGCAATGGCAAAATCGCGGGTATACTCTTTATTCCACAGGTGCTTTTTTACAGCGTCATAGGTTGCTTTAACGCTCGGGTCGCTTAATGTATCAAATATGGACTGCTTTCTGTGCTGAACATTGTATGCCTCTCTTACCGACCAGAAGAGAATTACGTCCTCAGGATTCTTTACTCCCGCGGGCATAACTGTTGCTGAGGAAGTGTAGGAAACGGTCTGCTTTGTTGTGTCGGGTCCGTGCGGGAAAACGACAGCACCGACGGTAAAGTTTGCGGTTTTAAGTGTGGACATCTGGTTTTCGTCTACGATTGCCATTGCCGCCTTGCCTTCCTTGAAGACATTCACGCCCTCTGTCCATGAATATTTGGTGCAGTCATACATATATCCGTTTTCGGTGTTCCATTTTCTCAGCGTCTGCAAAGCGTTTACCGCAGGAGCACTGGTAAGCGTGTTTTTAAGCGTCTTTGTGTCGCCTTCACGGCTGATAATAGCTACTCCGTTCATATTAATAAGAAGCTCCGCAAGACCGCCTAAATCATATTTCGGAGCTAAGCCGTAGCGCAAAACGTTTCCTCCCGCGTCGACCTTAGCCGCCTTTGTTATAACATCATAAATTGAATCCCATGTAAGCTTTCCCTGCCGGCTTAAGGAATAAAGATCTGTCCAGCCGTTCTTTGTAAACATATCCTTGTTGTATACAAGCATATCACGGCGGGCAGCCTGCGCGGTCATACCGTAAATATGACCGTTTAGGGTGGACTCTGCTATTACCGCGGGATTCCAGATGCTGTCTTTACTGTCAAAGGTAGAAAGAGTATCAAGCGCAGTAAGCATATTCTTATTTGCAAGCGAGAGAGTATCGGTGTCTCTCGGTACAAAAAGGTCGCATATAGGATTACCCGACAGTATTGAGGTATAAAGCGGCTTATAGTCGGTAAGCTTTTTCTCTACCATATTGCAGTTAAAGAGCTTTTCTACCTCTAAAATCAGCTTATCCTCCTCGGTTCCCGCCTGTGTCGCGTCCCACCAGCCGACAACCGTAATCTTTCTGCCCTTGAGGTTTTTATATTTGCTTTTCAAATTCTGACCTGCAATAGAGCCTGACGGAGTAGTCGAAGAATTGCCCGAAACCGTACCTGACGAAGAGGTGTTATCAGCCACGGAGGAATTGTCCTTATCCTTTCCAACGGTAACAACCTCGGATTCGTAAACCCAGTATTCGCTGCTTGTATCATCCGACGGTTTTTTCTTACATCCGACACAGCCTGCAATAATCGCAAGCACCGATACTACAGCAAAGGTTTTTCTTAATATTTTCATTATAAACCACTCCTATTCTGATTTTTCTTCTTTTTATTAATAACTAAAATAACAAGTATCACGGCGGCAACCGCAACAACTGTACAAACCGCAATAACTATCGGAACAAAGTTAAAGCCTTCCTCTGCCGAAGTCCCCGGTTTCTTTACCAGACGCTTCTTTTTGATAATAACCGTTTGTGTTTCGGTTTCATCATCAGCGGAGTTACCGTCCGAATTGGAATTTAGATTTTTGTTATTGTTGAGATTCGTATTGCCTTCTTGCGAAACGTTTAACGGATTATCGTAAGGCTCGCCGATTATTACAATTTTGTATTCGTCTACAATATAGCCGTCCTGCATAAGGGTTAATGTCATATCCGCAGTCAGAATCACATCTTCGGTTTGTGAACGTCCGTCCGCGTCCTTAACCATAACGCTCATATCAAGCGCGTCAAATTTTAAGCCTGCCAACAGTTCCCACAGATAGGTTCTGTACGGAACGGTGAGTGTAAGATTTTTATGATCAACGGTGCCTTTAAACAGCCTTCCATCTATTTGGAAGGAATAACTTACGATTTCCTCGGGTTCAACAACAGGATCGGGCTCGTCGGGTGCTAAATTGGAATAGAAACGGAAGGCGGAAAGATAAATATCATCGTTTACCTCTTGAATACCGCGAATCTGTATATATTGGATTTTACTTAAATCAAGCCCCATAGCATACAGATACGAAAGCGGAATCTGAACCTTCATATATCCGTCGGGTCGCGCCTTATCAGCGTGATACACAACCTTAAGCGGAATGCACTTGCGGGAATTACCCGTAGATTCCACATTAAACGGTATACACAGACCGTCGGTTTCTGACTTGATATAAAACTCAAGATACCCTGTTTCCATCCATTCGCTCATATCGTCCTGTGCTAAGGTATGGTCATTACGATGGTAAAAGCCGAGAGAATACTCATCACCGAAATTTTCCGATTTAAAACCGATAAACCAAGGCGATTCACCCTTAAACTGTTCAAACCAAGCAAGCGACCAGCCTACCTTGCTCTTTTCGTTTTCGTCATATATTTCCTCCCACGGGCTTACGTCCCCGTCGGGGTCGCCTATAATTCCTATCTGCTTGTGCGATTCTCCCATCGTGTAATCGCTTATATCCCATACCTCCTCAAAAAGCTCGGTAAAGCTCTTCTGAGCGGTAGATTTGCTCCATATTTCACATTCCGAAATATAAACAACATCGTCCTTCGACGCGTCCTTCAAACGGAATGTGATTCGGTCAGGTGCTTTTTCTAAGAGACTGCTTACCTGTACTCGGTAGAAGCTCCATTTATTGCTTAGCGTGACGGTTTTTATCGCACTGCCGTCCGAGGAAAGTATTTCAAGCTTTCGTTCGGCGGCTGAATCGGATTTTGCAAAAAACGTAAGCTCGCTGTCATTTGAAATATCGGTATACAGTCTGTTGGAATTTCCGTAAACAGTAATATTTCCGATATTTTCGTCGAAGGTGAACTTCCACGCGGCGCACTTGCCGTCTGCCGACACAATCTCGGTCTCGCCCGAAAAAACAGGCGGGGTTTCCATATGCTCCGCAGCAATCGGCTCCGCTTGGAATAGGACATGCATTTTATCGCTTTTCTTTACAAAGGATGCCGTTACGGTTATATCGTCGTCTGGCATATTGAAATACGCCTTATCGCCGCGCACATCGTCCACCGCGGTACGGCTTCCGTCCGATTTTACTATAAATATCTGACTTAAGCGGTAGCCGTCGGCTATGTTAAGATTAACAGCTATCTGCATATTCGGCTTTGCAATTCTTTTGCTTAAGGTAATACTTCCGCCCTCGCAAGGCTCGGTACCGTTTGTTACGGTATGATCCGAATAATTGCTGCTGTACGCACTTTGTGCGTCAAAAGCTGCAAGCAGCGCAAAGTAATCCTTATTTCCGTTTGCGTCCTCGCCGACCGACTCGCACGCCGTGTTCCAGTCGTAGCTGCCGTTAGGTGTATAGCCGCTGTCGGCTAAGTATTGATTGATTTCAAGTCTGTAGGACTCGCGCAGTACAAGACTCATTCCGCATATATCCACCGTCACAGGGTTTTCGTTACTCGGCTGATCCGCCGCGTTATCGCTTTCCGCTCCTATGCGGAACAGTCCGTCCGCCCAGTGACCGAATATTTCGTCACATACATTATCTGCGGTATCAGGGTCAAGGTTTGAAAAGGTGTAGGTGTGCCAGTTGTTCCTGTCGCTGTTAAGCGGGTCGTCCTTACCGATAATTCCGAACTGCGCATCACCGTATTCCGCCCACACAGGAGCCATACCCACTTTATATTGCGGTTTTGCGTCACTGCTGTCGGTTCGGCGCGCCTCAAAGCTCATTGCAAGATACGGAAGCAGCGCTTTTGTCATATTAATATCCGAAAGCCAAGGAATCCCCGAAAAAGAGCCGGCTCCCGATTTAATCACGGCAGTGCCGCCCTCACCGTTGCCGTTTACCGCGCCGTTTTTATTAAGCACAATTTTATAATAGGATTTATCATCGTCAACAGCGGTTACAGTACCTACCGTCTGCTTATTAAACCATAGGTAGGACTCTGAAGGATTAGTGTAAATAATATCATTCTTGCCGATAAAGCGGTCGGCGTTCGCGTCCCAAATCACATAGTTTATGTCATCGGTATTATCATCTTCGGTAAATACCGCGGAAACCGTGACCTTAGAGGTCGGCATTATGAAATCAAATGTATTAATTCCCGTACGCTTTGCCGCAACACTGTTGCCGTCCGCATCCTTAACGGTAAGCTTTTCAAGCTTATAGCCGTCATTGGGAGCTACTGTAACGGAAACCATATTTCCTGATTTTTCATATGTCTTTGACAGTAAAACGCTTCCGTTCGGATCCTCGCAGGCGTTAACAATAGAGCTGGCAACAATATTCGGGCTGTATTCGCTTTCCCAGTCAAATGCCGCAAGTATCGCAAAATAATCATTTATCCCGCCCGAAGTCTTCGGCAAATCGGGAAGAGGATCGTTTTCACTCCAAAAATATGTAGTAAAATTCTTTTTCTTGTCTATGTTTGCTACCTCTGACAGAGCGGTATTGATATTTTCATGGTTGCTTTCCTTAATCTCCAAACGGAAATTGCGAATTTTAACGGTAAGCGCCGCATTGCCAAGACCCGACACCTGAAAAAATACGTCGCCCTGCGTCCACTTGTCCGCCGTTGCCGCCGCATCTGCAATGCTGTTGATTTTAACCGAACGCGAAATCCATTCGTTCTTTTCGGTTACAGTAAATCTGTCAAAAACACCGCAGTTGCTCTGGGGATTTTCCTTCCAAGGGTCCATATACTGATGCATAGGAGATACTGTTAATGTAATATCCCGTTCCTGTGCGTCTTCAACATAAACGTCATATGACACATATACATAATCCTTTATTGCACGCAGGATTTCGGGATATTGAAGCCACCCCATATACCCCGACGATATTTTTCCCGGTAATGCATTTGAACCGCCGTTATTGCACATAAAACCGTTTTCGATAAGAACCTTATCATGGTCAGATGCAGAATCAAATTCAAGCACATAGCAGGGTGTTTCCTCACCCTCGTACTTTATGCTGCTTGTACCGCATATTCTGTCCTTACCAAATGACCATGAATAATCGGCGCCCGACGGATAAGCATTAGCCCCATCTGTTTCGGAAACATTTCGCGGATTAGCGTCAAAAATAACATAACGCTTATCCGTTGTTTGAGTCGCCGAAAGTATTGCCAAAGGAAGTCCCGCAAGCACTATTGCAAAAGCAAGACAGCAACAAACGCCTCTTTTCCACAATTTCATAGACCATACCTCCATTGTATTTTAGAAAAAATTGGTGTTTTTACAATATTATATCTATTATCGATATAATTGCGTGTGTTCATATTACTACATTTTGCCCTAATTGTCAATATGTTTTCAAAAATTTCTTATGAGAATTTATACACTCTCTTAAAATTCTTATTCGCAATATTTTTGAATGGCTGTTAAAATTGCACCTATTACTGTAAAATCGTCATTGTTCTTGGACAAAATAATCTTCCTTGAAGCAGAGCCTGAGTATTTCCTGATAACCGATAACAGCTCCTTCTTATACAAATAGGAATACTCCGAATCTATTCCCGCCAAAACAACAATTTCGGGATTTAATACATTAATGCAGTTAGAAACCGCCGCTCCGAGCCGCTTTCCGAACAGCTTAAACGCATTTAATGGCTCCTCTTCCCCGCTTTTTGCCTTTTCGAGCAGCTCCTCAAAGGTGTTAACACCGCTTTCAGGGTGATCTTCAATAAATTCGGACAAAATATTATCTTCGGTTACACAGCGTTCCAATATAACAGGCTCGGAATTTTTAAATGACGGCACAAGCGAAAGACCTACTTCGCCCGAGGCTCCGTTATATCCTAAATAAATCTCGCCGTTCATCAAAAACGAGGCGTTTACACCAATGTTTTTAGAATAATAAACGAGCATTGCGTTTGAAGAATTTTTAACCGTGTTCCCAAGCACGCTTTCCGCCTTCATAACCGCGAAATTATCGTGAACCACGGTAACAGGCAAACCGTATTTTTCCTCAAATATTTGTTTGAGCGGAACATTGCGCCAGTTTTCAATATCATAAATACAGGTCGATGTACCTGTGTTTATATCAACATATCCCTGAGCCGCAAACGCAAGCGCCGCAATATTCTCTTTCCCGTAAAACGCCATCATACTGTCAATGGTAAAAATAATCTTTTTCATCACCTCATCATAGGTTCTGACTAACGGAAATGATTTCTTGCTGATAATTTTAGCCGTCAGGTCGCCTATTGCAATCCTAATAAACGCCATATTGACGTCCACACCTATAATAAGATGGCTTTTGGGATTTACCGTCAGCATTTCAGGGCATCTGCCCACTCCCATATTACGCTTACCGCTGACGCACAAATACTTTTCGTCTGTTAATTCCGAGGTAAGCTGTGAAACCGTGCTCCAGCTTAAACCGAGTATTCTCTGTAAATCGCGCTTTGAAATTTCGCCGTTTTCCCTAACCGACGCCAGGATTTTCTTTTTATTTCGTATTTTTAAGTCCGCTTTACTGTCCATTTACATTTTTCCCCGCAATATCGTTGGTAATTTGTCATTAATTATAACACGATAATACATTATACTTCAAGAATTTTTCCTGTAATTTTTGAAAATAAATACATTTTGGCATTTCTTTGTTTATGCGGTTCAATTTTTGACCGTAAAAATGACTTTACTTTTCTCTGAATCCGAATTAATATACAGGCGAAGGAAAATTTTAAACGGTGGCTTTTTCATAAAGTATTTTTACTACCATTCTTAATCCTGAAGTCATCGACGAAAATTTAGTTAACATCTTCAAATTGTATTTTTTAATAGCATCAATAAAGTATCAAAAGCACTTGGTCTTATTAAAAATCTGTAACAAAAGGCTTGAAAAGGCGGTTATCAGACGGATTTTCGCCGTTAAACAGCCACTCCAAAACCGAGTGCCGAGGGTTCGATCCCTTCTGCCCCTGCCAAAACAGCAAGTATCGCTTTTGCGGTGCTTGCTGTTTTTTGTATGTGCAAAAAAACAGCCCAAGGCACTCGGAGAGTGCCGGGCGTTATCGACGAGCGCTGCCTGCGGCAGATACAGCGGGGTGATAACGGCGCATCGGTCGGCGGAAAAACAACGCTCCCTGGAAGTTTTTCGCCGGATACCGCAAGAATGGTTGTGAAGCGACCTCTATTCCTTTTCATCATCAAAATATCATCTGAAAGAGAGTCGGTTTTATGGGCTGTTTGGGATTTTTATCCGAATTTATTTTTGAAGTCGTTTTAGACGGATGCATTAGCATATCTGTTTTCTCCTTTTCGGGGTAATAAAAAAGGCAGATAGATTTTTGCTTTCTATCTGCCTGAGTTTTGGTACAGAGAAAAATCGCCGTTTGGGTAGCAAAAAAGCCCGATATAATCGGGCTTTTCGCAGGAGACATCTTTTTTGTCCCCACATTATGGCTGTTGCGAACCATTATGATGCCACCTTGTTTTTTGTAAATCACACTTCGTAAAAAGTAATTTTTCTGTGAGAGACATATAAGAATTGAGAAAATTATATTGGGATTAATGCTTAGCTCAAAACCTATTACAGCAGTACAATTTTCTTCGGAATAAATGAATATTTGCCTTGAAAGGGCTTATGGACTAATTGGACAAGACGATTCGGGTATAACCATTAATAAAATTAAAAATCCACATTTGAAGAACGCAGTTATTTTTATTGAAAGTCATTATCCGGAAAGCATTACTTTATATACAGTGTTATCGCTCAAAGCGAAAGTGAAAATATTAGTGGTAATGTAAAGTGGGGCATAAATAAGCGTATGGCTAAGAAGTATGATTGTCCCTTTGTGGATAATGAAATGCCTTATGGCAGAG
>ERZ857998.343-NODE-343-length-69220-cov-11.259336_pt1 | contig 69220 bp, 59 predicted proteins | sample MGYA00519954_ERZ857998 | MGnify/ENA primary metagenome ERZ857998 (study PRJEB31778, sample SAMEA3449424) | human gut metagenome | biome: human gut; feature: human-associated habitat; material: faeces | place: United Kingdom | collected 2010/2012 ...
CAGGAAATCAACACAAAGGTCGTTGACGGAAAAGAGGAACGCTATCAGTTCACCTGGCCGGACAAGAAGAAGTCTGTCTTGCTGGCGAACGCTCCCATTTCCAAAACGCTCCGTCCCTGCCGTGAGGAAAGCGTGGATTTTGATACCACTGAGAACCTTTATATCGAGGGCGACAACCTCGAAGCGCTGAAGCTCTTGCAGGAAACCTATCTTGGCAAAATCAAGATGATTTACATAGACCCGCCATACAATACGGGAAATGACTTTGTGTATGAGGATGATTTTGCTCAAAGCACAGATGAGTACCTTGCAAACAGCGGACAGTTTGACGAGGACGGCAACCGTATGGTGCAGAACACCGAGAGCAACGGTCGTTTCCATACGGATTGGTTGAATATGATTTATCCGAGGCTGAAAATAGCAAAAGACCTATTAGCTGATACTGGTGCTATTTTCATTAGCATCGACGATAATGAAGTGGAGAATCTCCAGAAACTTTGTGATGAAGTTTTCGGAGAATCAAATTATGTTGCAACATTCCCTTGGAGAAAAAGAACCGCAAAGTCTGACGTGCCTTTTGGAGTTTCACAAGATTACGAATGGATTATTTGTTATTCAAAAACAAATTCTTTTATTGCAAGTGTTGAAGGTAAGGAAAGGAAATATTTTGTTAGTGACGATTATCCTAATAAACCGTGGAGAATCCATGATTTAACCAAGCAGACAACGGCAAGCGAACGACCAAATAGCTATTTTACTATTATAAATCCTAAAAATGGAGATGAGTATCCTTGCAACCCAAACGCTACTTGGCGTATTACTAAGGAAACATTTGATGATTACTACAAAGCGGGACGGCTTGTGTTTCCCGGCGATTATCCGTTCTTGAATATTTCCAAGCCTGTATTGAGATATTGGAAAGAAGATGATATGAAAAAAGCAGGAGATAGTTTTGGACGTGTTGCTGTAAGCACAAAATTCCCAGATAATATTGGTATGTCACAAGATGGAACAAAGGAAATTACAGAGCTGTTGAAGTCAAAGGTGTTTAATTTTCCAAAGCCTTCATCATTGATTAAGTTCCTTGCGAGTGTTCACACAAGTAGTGATGACTATATAATGGACTTCTTCTCCGGTTCCGCCACCACCGCTCACGCTGTTATGCAGCTTAATGCCGAGGACGGCGGACACCGTAAATTCATTATGGTTCAGTTGTCGGAAGAAACCGACGAAAAGAGTGAAGCGTATAAAGCCGGTTATAAAAACATCTGCGAAATTGGCAAAGAGCGTATTCGCCGTGCCGGTAAGAAAATCAAGGGAGACAGTCCCTTGACGACACAAGACCTCGATATTGGTTTCCGTGTTTTGAAGTGCGATACCTCCAACATGAAAGAAATATTCTACCGCCCGGACGAGGTGGCGCAGACATTGTTTGACAACTATGCAAGCAATATCAAAGAAGACCGAACGCCCGAAGATTTGCTGTTCCAGGTCATGCTTGACCTCGGCATACTGCTTTCCTCCAAAATCGAGGAGACCACTATCGGCGGCTGCAAGGTGTTCAATGTGGCGGATGGCTTCCTGTATGCCTGCTTCGACAACAACATCTCCGATGAGGTCGTTACGGCTATCGCCAAGGAGCAGCCTTACTACGCCGTGTTCCGTGATAGCGGTATGGCAAGCGATTCTGTGCTGACGAACTTTGACCAGATTTTCGCTTCCATCAGTCCGTCAACAGTAAGGAAGGTGTTGTGATGTTAGAGTTTATTAACAATAATGGTGTTCTGTTTAGCGGAATCTTTTCAATAGTTGGTGCGCTAATTGCTGCTGTAGTTGCAGCTGTTAAAGAGAATAAGGAAAACAAAAAAGATACTATTGCTTCTCTGCGTAGAGAATTAGCCGAATTGAAAAGCCAGCTGGCTACAACAAAGGTTAAACTGCAAGATGCGTTAAGCATCGAAAAAGCCGAGTCGCTCATAGATAAAACTAAAGGCTCAATTTATTATGAGAGTTTTAATAATGGAGGTTCAAGACCTATTTGTGGATTCTGTTGGGAAAAGGAACATATCAAAATTCCGTTAAACGTAAATATATGTTATGACGAATACACAAAAGAACAATATTATAGTGCTAGGTGCAGCTCATGCAATTGCTATTGTATAGAGAACATCGAGTATATTCCTCCTAACGAATCTAAAGACACATATGAAGATCTTCCATTTTAGGTGATGCTATGAAGTTAAATTTTAAAATTCAACAATATCAAACCGACGCTGTGGAGGCAGTTGTCCGAGTATTCAATGGACAGCCCCACTATGATAAGGTTACATATATCCGGGACATAGGTAAGCAAAAGACTTACACCGGCTTTGATGGGTCAATCTTCTCTGATGGCAAACAAATGTCATTTGTTCCTACGGAGGAACAGCTTACTTTGGATGACATTGATCTTGATAACGATACAGGTTACAAGAACGAAGCGATTGAACTGACTGACGACCAGTTGCTTGATAACATCCGTACGATTCAGAACGAGAACAATATCAAGAATTCTGACAAGCTCATCGGAAACGTCGGACGTTGTTCTCTCGACATAGAGATGGAGACCGGTACGGGTAAAACCTATGTTTACATCAAGACTATGTTTGAGCTGAACAAGCTTTACGGGTGGAGCAAGTTTATTGTGGTCGTTCCCTCCATTGCTATCCGTGAGGGCGTCAATAAGACCTTTCAGATTACCACCGACCATTTCATGGAGCAGTACGGCAAGAAAGCTCGGTTCTTCATCTACAACAGCTCCAACTTGAACGAGCTGGACAACTTCTCCTCCAGCTCCGGCATCAATGTCATGATCATCAATACGCAGGCTTTCGCTTCTTCCTTGAAAGAGGACGGCAAGAGCAAGGAAGCTCGTATTATCTATTCCAAGCGTGATGAGTTCGGTTCCCGCCGCCCGATTGATGTTATCAAGGCGAACAGACCGATTATCATTTTGGATGAGCCGCAGAAAATGGGCGGTGAGGTCACGCAGAAAGCTCTGCAGAACTTCAATCCGTTGTTCAGCTTGAACTACTCTGCCACGCACGCCAAGCAGCACAACCTTGTTTATGTGCTTGACGCTTTGGATGCGTTTAATAAGAAACTCGTCAAGAAGATTGAGGTCAAGGGCTTTGAGGTAAAGAACCTTACCGGCACGAGTCAGTATCTCTATCTCGAAAACATTGTCCTTTCTCCGAACAAGCCGCCTATGGCAAAGCTTGAAATCGAAGTGGCACAGCAAAGCGGACATAAGCGGAAAATGTTTCAGTTTGCCGTCGGCGATGACCTCTACTACAAGTCCGGCGAAATGGAGCAATACAAAAACGGCTATACGATTTCCGACATTGAGCCGCTTTACGGCACGGTAACTTTCACGAACGGCACAGTTATTCGCCAGGGTGAGGCTATCGGTGATGTTGTAGAGCAGGATATGCGGCGAATCCAAATCAGAGAAACCATACAGTCTCACTTTGAGAAAGAAGAAAAACTTTTTGATATGGGTATCAAAACGCTTTCCCTGTTTTTCATCGACGAGGTTGCAAAGTACCGTCAGTATGATGACGACGGAAACGAGCTTCTCGGTGAGTACGGTCGTATCTTTGAAGAAGAATACAACAACATTCTGAACGAGTATCTGACTTTGTTTGATACGCCGTATCAGAAATATCTCCGCAGCATTGAAGTCGTCGACACTCACAAAGGCTATTTCAGCATTGATAAAAAGACCGGACACAGCATCAACTCCGCACTCAAACGAGGTTCTGAGTTCTCGGATGATATTTCCGCATACGACTTGATTTTGAAGAACAAGGAGCGTCTGCTTTCCTTTGACGAACCGACACGCTTCATCTTCTCACATTCCGCTTTGCGTGAGGGGTGGGATAATCCGAATGTGTTCCAGATTTGTACGCTGAAACACAGCGACAGCTCCACACAGAAGCGACAGGAGGTCGGTCGAGGTTTGCGTCTCTGCGTAAACCAGGCAGGCAACAGAATGGATGCGGAAGTCCTCGGAGACATAATCCACGATATTAACAAGCTGACGGTTATCGCAAGCGAGAGCTACAAGGGCTTTGTGGCTGACCTGCAATCTGACATCAAGAAAGTTCTGTATGACAGACCGACGGCTGCTACCAGCGAATATTTCAAAGGCAAGTTTGTCAAGGCGGACGGTAAGCCTACTGTTATTGATGATAAGACGGCAAACGCTATCGAGTTCTATCTGATTGCCAACCAGTATGTTGACATGGACCGCAAGGTTACGGACAAGTATCGCACGGATTTGGAAATGGGAACGCTTGCTCCGTTGCCGGCAAACCTTGCGCCGATGTCAGAGGGTGTACATACGCTCGTGCAGGCTGTCTTTGATGAATCCGCACTTGCATGTATGATTGAGGACGGTAAGCAGACAAAGATTGAAAAGAATGATCTCAACGAGAACTTTTATAAGAAAGAGTTCCAGGAACTTTGGAAACGCATCAACCATAAATACGCCTATGCCGTTTCGTTCGATAGTGCCGAGTTAATCCAAAAATCCATCAAGCACATTGATAGCGAACTGTTTGTTTCCGAGTTGACCTACACGGTTTCCAAGGGCGAGCAGACAGATGAAATGGACGCAAACGCTTTGAAGCGTGGTGAAGCATTTAAGACGGCAAAGACACGCACGACTACACTGAAGCGTGGCGAAGTAAGCCAAATCAAATACGACCTTGTTGGCAAAATTGCGGAAGGAACAGTTTTGACAAGAAAGACAGTCGTAGAGATTATCAAGGGCATCTCACCGGTAAAGTTTGCAATGTACAAAGCAAATCCGGAAGAATTTATCGCCAAAGTCATTCGCCTTATCAACGAGCAAAAGGCAACGATGATTGTTGAACATATATCCTATGACCAGATTGAGGGCGAGTATGACAGCACTATCTTTACTGCAGAAAAGACCTCGACGAGCATTGACAAGGCTTTCAAGGCGACAAAGCATATTCAAGACTATGTATTTACCGACGGCTACGCCGAAAAAAGCGTGGAGCGCCGGTTTGCCGAGGACTTGGATAATGCCGAAGAAGTATGCGTGTATGCAAAGTTGCCGAGAGGATTTCATATTCCGACTCCGGTCGGAAACTATTCTCCCGACTGGGCAATCGCTTTTTACGAGGGAACGGTAAAACACATCTACTTTATCGCCGAGACTAAGGGTACGATGGAAAGCTTGAGCTTGAAACCTATTGAAAAAGCGAAGATTTCTTGTGCAAGAAAACTCTTTAATGAGATTTCTACCGAAAATGTCAAATACCACGATGTTGATAGTTACCAACACTTGCTTGACGTGATGAAATCATTGTAGGATTGATCTGTAAATGATGAAATTTCAATGATTGCAGGTAATGGAAGCGCAATAGTAAGAGTAGGAGTAACAGAAAGATTAGCAGGAATCAGTAAGGGAAAGGAAAACGATTAACGTGGAAGACAAAAAAATTTGGGGAATACATACATTAAACGACCACATGATGCTGGATAAAAACTTAATTGCCATCGGTTGGACAGAAATGGGGAATTTATCTGGCATTCCTGCTGAACGAGAAGCCTTCAAGCAGAAGTATAGAGAAATTTATCCGGATGCAAAGGTGCAATCAGTTGCTAATAGCGCCGGGATGCTCTATCGATTTGTACACGAAGCGCAGTGGGTGACTATATTGTTTTGCCATCAAAATTTAATCGAGAAATAAATATAGGACTATAACAGGAGAGTATGTCTATTTAGAAAATGAAAGCCAGTATCCGAACAGCAGAAGCGTGAAGTGGCTGAAGCATTTTCCACGGACAAAATTTTCTCAAGCTGCGCTGTATGAAGCGGGCGCTGCTTTGACTTTTTTTCAAATTAAAAACAATGCAGACGAGTATTTGTCTGCACTTGGCAAGACCGAAAAAACATTAGAAAGTCCTGTTGAAAGTTTGGAAATACTGACACAGACTACAGAGGAAACCATTGAAAGCACGAAAGACTACATTTTGAAGACATTATCTCACAACTTAAAAGGCTATCCTTTAGAATCTTTTGTAGCAGATCTTCTTAACGCAATGGGCTACAATACAACGTTGTCGCCGCAAGGTGGAGATAGAGGAATTGACATTACTGCATATAAAGATGAACTGCCACCAAGGATTCTTGTACAGGTCAAAAGTGTGGATAACAATATCAAAGAGAGCACAGTGCAATCCTTAAAAGGTGTCATGAAAGAAGGAGACTATGGTCTTTTTGTGACACTGACTGACTATACTCCAAATGCCAAGAAATACTTGGAAGAAACACCGATTATTCGTGGAATAAACGGCAGCGAACTCGCAGATTTAATTCTAAAATATTACGACTTACTGAGTGATAAGTATAAGAAGATGATCCCGTTGAAGAAAGTGTATGTACCAATGCCGGAAGAAGAGTAACGGATAGAAGAAAGTATGTGATTGTTAAACAAGAATGGAAGGGATTTATGATGAATGCACAGGAATTGATGGAGACATTAAAACAGGGCGTGAATGCACAATTTCAATTATCTCATTGCATTGTCAATGGTGAGATTCTAAAACTTGAAGATGTCGAATCAGCAGGCTATTCAAGATTTCTTAACTATGCTATAGCAAAGTTACCAATTAAACTATATAAATATTTTCCTAATTTTGTCGATGCTAAGACAGGTAAAAATTATTCCTTGGAAGCGTTAAAAGATAATATGGTCTATATGCAATCGCCTCAAAACTTTGATGATGTTTATGATTCAGAAATAAGTCTAGATTTTAATACTTTTCATAAATTTCGTTTGTTTGAATATTGCAAGCGATGTGGTCTGAGTATAGGTGAAGATCAAAGCATAGAAACGCTCGGCAATGCATTTACAAAGCATATCTATGATTCTTATAATGAATATCACGACTTGGAGCATTTTTTTATAAAAGATAGCGCATCGGAATTAGAAAAATTATCGAATCAGCAGTTTGAGTTGAAGCTCAAAATAGAATGGAGTAATGAAAAAGGCTTGACAGAAGCAATATCTTATATCATCAATCAAGAATACAAGGAATATATGGATCAGTTAAAAACAACCTTCAAGGTTTCATGCTTTACCACAAGTCCGTATTCTCAACTAATGTGGAGTTCCTATGCAGATTGTCATAGAGGGTTTTGTGTGGAATATACATTTTCGAAAGATCCAGAATTCGATGATGTAGAAAAAAGCTTATTCCCTGTGGTTTATTGTATGGTTAGACGAGATCTCACGAAATATTTTGCCGAGAGCAAGGATAAAGAAGTAACGATAGAGAATTTATGGGAATTGTGTTTGAATGGGGTATTACGTAAAAGCATTGATTGGGCTTATCAAAATGAGTGGAGACTTTTCGTGCCAAGGGGATATGCAGTGAATGATAAATTGAAGTTCTTTCCGATAACAAAGGTGTTTTTAGGTAACCGAATATCTGCGGAAAAAAAAGAAGAGATTATGGATATCTGCGTGGAGAAAAACATTCCGTATGTAGGTGTTATTAGAAATCCAAACTTATTTCAAATGCAGGAATGTGCATTTGACTGTAGGACTTGTGGGTCATTTCAAGAAAGAGAGAACTCTTTACAGAGGAAGAACGCAGAATTTGCGAAGAACGATTAACAGAATTGGGATATGATTGAGGTGCATATTTATAATGAAAAATATAAAGGAATTATCATTAGATGAAATCAAAGTGTTATACAGAGACCATCTGAAAGCGCAAGGATACAAACGCCATACCATCATGACATCCGGTTCGGAGGCATTTTATCTTTGGCAGCATGGGAACAAAGAACTCTTTTGGATGACTGTTTTATCGCATGACTTTGAAAACTCTGCAAGGGAAGCATTATTAAAGTATCTTAGACAAGATTCCAAAGGTGATCCATTAGGACTTGTAAATGGTTATTTGTTTCATCTAAGAAAATTCAGAAATTTTGCATTAGAATGTAGTAAAAGCTTTCCGTTGAACAAGCAAGATATCGCTAACATAAGGTGTAAACAAGATATTTCTAATAATAGAACCGCAGTATCATTACAGAAAAATTCTGAAATTAAAAAATATACAATTCATGGAGAAGAGATTCAACATATATTGAGTGAATATTCCGACAGAATAAAAAATGAGAAGAACAATCGCTTTCTTTCCTGGGAACATTGCTATACTTGTTTCTATCGTGCGAGGCAAGATAAAACCAATGCGGACATTGATTATCTGAGCTTACAATTAGCTTTCTATCTTGCAAGTTGGGGAATGTATAGAGGCTCTACATTTTTATTGCAAAAGGATTATAAGATACATATACCTGTTGTTGAAGAAATTCTCAAGGCCAAATACGATGATTTGTTAGGAATAACATGCAAAGACATAGTAATTGACAAGAATATGAATGCCTTGGAGGAGTGTATCGGCTTTCTTAAACAGTATTACGATAAAGTAAGAAGAACGACAAAAAGCAATGATGTAAGAAATGATTTGTCTGATACGCTTATTACAAAAACATTATTAGGGGCCTTGGGATGTGTTCCGGCATATGACCGATTTTTTCGTTCAGGAATTAGGCACTACCATATTGCAAGAGGAATATTCAATCGTACATCACTAATTGAATTATCGAAGTTTTATGAGAAAAACTTTAAAATCCTAGAGGAAGTCAAAAATAATTTGCTCATAGAAGAGAGCATTTCTTATCCGCAAATGAAGATTATCGATATGCTCTTTTGGCAGATAGGAGTTGACCTCAATGATACGTCTAAGTAGCATATGAGAATAATATATTGCCTGCAAAATTTTCAATACTTAAATCGATTTTCCTGACCTCAGGAAAATCGCTAACTCAAAAAGTGTCATCGTCGGTGACAGAAAGATGGTGGTTGTTGCAAAAATGCAACAACCACAAAAATAGAGATATGCATTGACAAAAATCGAAAAAGTGGTATTATAAAATGATTTAGCAGTCACTGCTCAATGGGAGGCATGGGAGAGAAAGGAGCGTTTTTATGTACCATTTTAAGTATGTCACCAAAGCAGAAGCGAGAAAAGTGCGAGAAAAATTGGAAAACCTTGTACATGAGGTTCAAGATGAGGTGCGAGACAATTTTACTTTGCAGTATTATTTTATAGGAAGCAGTGCGAGGAATATGATAACCTATGATCCAGCAACAAATATAGGTTTTGATTTTGATGTGAACCTCGAAGTAAATGATAATGAGAGTGCATATTCACCGGGGAAAATCAGAAAAATCATTATGAAAGCTTTTCAAAAACACTGCAGTAAGTATGGATATAATAAGTTTGAAAACTCAAAGAGGGTATTTACAATAAAGGGATATAATGTGAATAGCGAGAAAGTTGAACATAGCTGTGACATTGCAATTGTAAATAATTTTATAGACGAAGCAGGTACAGTGGGGCAGAAATATATTGCATTTGATAAAAAATCTAACTCTTATTCATGGCAACAGCAGTCAAAGGGCTTTAATCTTAAAGAAAAAGAAAACTGGCTGAGACAGCAGCCGGAGGTATGGAACGCGGTTCGGGAACGATACTTAAAAAAGAAAAATCAAAACCAAAACATACATAAGCATTCGCGCTCTTTGTATACAGAAACCATCAACGAAATTTGCAAGCAATATGGTTTCGATGATCAACTGCATTCATCAGATGAAAAGGAAAATCAACAACGTGCAGAAGGTTTCTGCTCTTTACAGAACATGCCAATGATAAAAGGCAATTGCGCTAATACAGGTGCTATTAACAATACATGGAGGAATCATAATCATAACGGCATGCATTCGCTAACGGAACATAAGATAGGAGGTTTATCATGGCACTGATTCAATGCCCGAACTGTGGCAAAGAAATCTCGGATAAAGCGCAGAGCTGCGTCTATTGCGGCTGCATATTTTCTCAAAAAACAAAGAAAACATGCCCCGAATGCGGAAATGAATTAGAACAGGATGTGTCTGTCTGTCCACAGTGCGGATATCCGATGGATGCGGTAGATACGCAGGAGCCTGCGGAGGATGGAACGCAGATAAGCGTCGGAAATGATAATGAAAATGCGAATAAAAGCGAGGGGCCGAAGCGTAAAAAGAAGAAAATTACGCTTGCGATTTTTGTTGTACTTTTGATTGCGGCACTGACCTTTGGATATGTGCAAAAACAAAGGAGCGATTATGCTGAGAATCTCTATCAGGCAACTTATTTTATGCAGGAGGGATGCATAAAAGCGGAAGACACTTGCAATCTGATTCAAAAAACGTGGAACAATGCAATCTGGAAAAAGTCCGACAAAGAGACAAATAAATATACAAAGGTAAAAGGCGTTTTTGTTTCTGATTTTAATGATGCTCTTGACCGATTATTTGAAGATGAGGATTTTGTTGACCAGCTGCGAGAAATTGTGGAAAATCAAAGTCAAGTAAATGCTTATGTGAAAGCTTTGCAGAATCCGCCGAAAAAATTTCAGACGGGATACCAAAAAATTACGGAATTATATGAAGCCTATTTGAAGTTTACCAATATGGCTCTAAGTCCGACTGGATCGCTAAACTCCTTTGCGGAAGACTTTGAGGAAATCGACAAAGAAACCGCGGAGCTTTTGTCTGGGATGCGGGTGTATATAGAGTAATTCCGTTCAAGAGGCAGCTTTTTGCGGACTACTAGGCATATCACAACAACAGCCGACACACTGCCGAGATAACGGATGGTATCAATATATGCATAGGAAGAGCCGCGCATGGTAAGAGTAACGCTTACATACTCCAAAGGAGTATTGCGGATTACACTGAGCATGAAAAAACCGCCCAAGGCTGACAACTAAAGGCGGTTTTACTGTCATATAAGTCCGGCCGTCCGACCGTTCTCTTGACTTCATATTAGCACAGATTGCATGATTTTGCAATGTATATTTTTGATATCAAAACAACGGGATGTCGTAATAAATGTCGCAATAAATGTCGTAATAAAATCAATCTACCGATTGCAATAAATGCAAAAACATGATGTGAACATCGTGGTTGTTTCCAAAAGGGAAACAACCACGATGAGCAAACTGGTTATTGCAAAAAATGCAACAACTACGGATGCCATCCGGCGCGCGAGATCATCGGACAGCATAGCAGGGGAGCACTTTTATGAAAAAATACCCATCGCATCTGATTCTTCTCAAAGGGGAGGATCGGACGGCGGAAGTCGCAAAGTTTACATATGAAAAAGGCAGGCCGTTTGTACGGGTAACGTTTCGAAGCGGTGGTTCGTTTCGGTACAGCGCATCCAATTTTGCTGCCTTTAAAGGCGTGGAAACGGAGCTGCTTGACGGAAAAGCATTGCTCCTGGACGGCAATCTGCGGCTGGACGCTTACGGTGTGCAGGAATTCGGCAAGCATACGCGCGTCATTTTTGCCGATGGGAGTTACCGGACTGTGTATCACGATCAGGTGCGCGTGACCGAGCAGACAGCATGTCGCAGCAGAAACGGTTTCCAATACCTTTCTGAACTGGCTGAAAAAATCGGTTTGGTTGTGGAAGACCGCAATGTGCTGAAAGGCAGTTATGATAAGATTCAGGTCATTCCACGCGTCAGTGTTTTGCACGATTATCTGGAACGCATGCCGGTTCAGGTAAAAGCAAATATCGATCACACGCTTGTCTATCCATTTGGCTTTAATTTGAGCCAAAAAGAAGCAGTGGAGCATGCGATCCGGAGCAAAGTCAGCCTGATTGAAGGACCGCCGGGAACCGGAAAGACGCAGACGATTTTAAATATTATTGCGAATGCGGTGATGCAGAACGAAACGGTTGCGGTGGTTTCGAATAATAATACTGCCACAGAAAATGTCTACGAAAAACTTGAAAAATACGGCGTTTCCTGCATCGCAGCGCCGCTTGGCAAAAGTGAAAACAAAGAAAAATTTATTCGCAATCAAAAAATAGAAATTCCGGATATGGAATCCTGGCGTATGGACAGAGAGGAGTATTCTCGGCGAAAGAAGAGCTTGTCGGATGCAGAAGATAAACTGAACCAAATGCTGGAATCTAAAAACAAGGTGTCTGTGTTAACAACAGAGCTTGATGAACTGGAAAGAGAGTACAAGCATTATACGAGCAGAGGCGAGGCACAGGAAACGGACGACATGGTTCACGAAGCCTTTTCGCAAGCGGCAGGCGCGCGAGCTGTCTTGCAGCTGCTGACGGAATACGAATACTGCATGGAAAATGATATCCCCATCGGCTTTTTCAAGAAATTACTGTGGAGATTCCGTTATCGAATTCGTAAATTTGAATTTCTCACATGGCATCCGGACACTGTTTGCGAATCTTTTGAAAATCTCTATTACAGAAAGCGCATTGCTGAAATACAAGGCGAGATTGACGGTCTGAACAAAAAGCTTGCCTTGTATAACTTTGACGAGAAGATGAAGCAGTATACGGAAGATTCCATTCGCATTTTTAAGGCAAGCCTTGCAAAAAAATATCATAAAGCAAAGCATGCGCGCGTATACACAGCAAGCGACCTAAAATGCAAGGCGAGCGAATTTACGGATGACTATCCGGTGATTCTGAGCACCACATATTCTTTAACCTCAAGTTTGTCGCCGGATTATCTGTACGATTATGTGATCATCGATGAGGCCTCGCAGGTGGACCTCGCGACCGGGGCGCTTGCGCTTTCCTGTGCGAAAAAGGCCGTCATCGTCGGCGACCGGAAGCAGCTGCCGAACGTGGTAGATCGGGAAACCAAAGCGAAAGTGGAACAGATCTTTTCGCAGTACGCCCTCCCGGAGGCATATCGCTATACGACGCATAGCCTGCTATCCTCCGCAGTGGAAGTTTTTTTGGATGCGCCGCGCGTTTTGCTGCGAGAACACTACCGCTGTCACCCGGAAATCATCGGGTTCTGCAACAAGCGCTTCTACAACAATGAGCTGATCGTCATGACGAAAAGCGAAGGAGAGCGGCCTCTTGCGGTTTACAGAACTGTAGCGGGAAACCATGCGCGCGGTCATGTAAATGAACGGCAGATGGATGTGATCGAAAAAGAGGTTTTGCCGTCGCTGCATCTGGCGGCAGGAGAAAATCTCGGTATCGTGACGCCGTATCGCAGGCAGGCGGAGGCTCTCAAGCAGCGCTTTGATCAAAAGCAGGAAAACATCAAGTCCGATACTGTGGATAAGTTCCAGGGACAGGAGAGGACAGCGATGATCTTCAGCACAGTAGATAACGAGATCGGTGACTTTGCTTCGGATCCGAATCGATTGAATGTAGCAGTTTCGCGGGCTATCCGGCAGTTTATTGTGGTAACGGACGGCAATGACAACGACAAGACGTCACCGATCCATGATTTGATTGGCTATATTCAGTATCACAATTACGAGATCGTGGACAGCGAGGTCCGGTCGGTGTTCGATTATTTGTATCAAGGTTATGAACAGGCGCGGGAAAACGTGCTGAAAAGGTACGGACGCAGCTCCGATTACGACAGCGAAAACCTGATGCATGCCGTCATACAAGAGGTTCTTACTAAGGAGGAATTTGCAAAATATGCGGCTGCCTCCCATGTCCCGCTGAAGCATTTGATCTCGGACGACAGCAAATTAACAGATGAGGAGCGCAGGTTCGCCCGGAACCGGAACACGCATATCGACTTTTTGATCTTTTCAAAGCTGGATTACCAACCGGTCCTTGCGGTAGAAGTGGACGGCTATGCCTTCCATGCGGCAAACGAAAGGCAGTTGGAGCGAGATGTGAAGAAAAACGAAATCCTAAAAAAATACAACATCCCTCTGGAGCGGTTTGCCACGACCGGAAGCAGCGAGAAAGAACGGCTGGAAGCGGCGCTGCGAAGAGTATGAGAAAACATGAAAAGAACGCTTGTTCCCTGTGCGGGATTGTGATAAAATAGAGAGGTCAAGAGGACAAGCGAAAGCGGTTAACCTTCCGAAATGCAAAAGGGATTTTGGATGGAAGGAAGGTGGTAATATGGTGCGAATCACAATTACCTTCGGTAAAGTGCGGATTACCATTTACATAAAAAAATAATCGCCCGGCTTGCAATCTGAGGCGATTATTTTAATCCCAATTGGTTAGCCGTTTTCAACGGTTTCCTCTTGACCTAATGTTAACACAAGCAAGCGAAAGATGCAAGGTTTTCGATTGAGAATTTTGCAAAAATTGCAGCAGACGCTTTGCGGAGTGCTGGGCTTGACAGAATTGGACGGAACGGTATTGATTGAAACGAGGATATTCATGTAGGAGTCATTATGAACACATTAGGCAACATTCTTTGGTTTATTTTTGGTGGGTTATTCAGCGGTATTCTCTGGCTGCTGGCCGGGCTGATCTGGTGCATCACGATCATCGGGATTCCAATCGGCTTGCAGTGCTTTAAGTTTGCGTCACTGGCGATGTGGCCGTTCGGCAAGGAGATCGTATACGGCAGCGGCATGTTTTCTCTTTTGGTGAATGTGATCTGGATCGTTTTTTTCGGTTTGGAAATGGCGGTCGCGAACCTGATCATCGGCTGCCTTTGGTGCATCACGATCATCGGGATTCCGTTCGGGAAGCAGTTTTTTAAGCTGGCGCAGCTGTCGCTGATGCCGTTTGGCGCGCAGATTGTCAGATGATAAAATAAAAGGAAAGAACAAATGAACATAACCTGGAAGCACTTATTTTCAAACATCATATTAAAGCGCGGCGAGGCTTATTACCGAAACGGAGATGTCACGCCCAAAAAAACTGCGGAGAATTCGAATACGAAGACGTTCTACGTGCAGGGGACGGATCTCTACATCGTTAAGATAGCGAAGGGCAAGGACTCGATCAAGAGTATGCAATGCGATTGCCCGTATGCCAAAAGCGGCGCGCGCTGCAAGCATATGGCGGCGGCGCTTTTTTGGATGGAAAAGAATGGTGACCTTGCAATCGGGACCGCGCAAAGCATTGCGCTGGCAAAAGCCAAAGGGACGGCAATGCAGAAACCGACAAAAGTATTTCCTTTCGCGCAGTCAAAGGACGCCGCAAGCACAGCAACTCCATACCAATATTACAGATTTGACAAGATAACCGAAGCATGCACATTCTATCAGGCTGACTTTGAAACGGCAAAAGCATTGATCCGGGATAAGCGCGTTCGCATACAAACAGTGTACGAAGGATTCCCGCATTACCTTTACAGACAAATTGAGCGCGAGTGTACCGTTGTCGGTGTGTATCTCGACACAAAGGGAAAAGAGCATAGTATCAGAGTCTCTTTTCGCAGGGAAAAGTTACTCTATACTGATTGCTCTGCGCCGAACTGTCCGGAGGGGCAGAGAAGATTTGCGCATTATAATATGAGTACCGGCGGCAGGGTATGCGCGCATTTGACGGCCTTGCTGCTCCTGGCACAAGACTATGTCATAAAAAAACGACTGGGTGACGTGACAGATTTAGAGGCACTAAGGCTGATCCGGGAATGCCGCGAGGACAACGCAAGCAACCGTAAAATATATATGCCGGAACAAGCAGCGGCCAAGCCGATTCATCTGGAACCGCGGCTTGATGTCGAGGAAGACGGGCAATTAAATCTCACTTTCAAAGTGGGGGCTGACAAGCTGTATATCATAAAGGACTTATCCGAGTTCGTCAAGATTGTCGAGGCAAACGGCGAGATGCAGCTTGGCACGAAGAACCGGCTCTCGTTTGCGGCGGCGTCTTTTGACGCGGAATCGCTTGGCCTGTATCACTTCCTAAAAAACGAGGTGAAAGCGGCAGGGCTGCGCGGCATGGAGCTGTACAAAAAAATCGGGCAAGCTTACGAAGAAATCAAAAGTACGATCCCGCTGTACGGCAGAGCGTTGGATGAATTTTTTGTTTTGATGGAAGACAGGCATTTTCCTTTTGTACAAAAAACCGGAAGAAGCAAGAGAACAGGTGAGGCTGGATGTGCCGACAAAAGTCCAAACATCGCACTTCTGATTGAGAATATCCAAGATTCCGACGGAAATTTTGACGGCATCCGGCTGAGCGGTGAAATCCCGATACTCGTCGAAGGCGCGGAATATCAATATTTTTTTGAAGACACAAGCCTGAACCGCGTGGTTAGCAAAGACGCGCGGATCTTGGAAGCGCTCATGAGAACCAATGATTACGGCAGTGTCAGCTTTAAGATCGGAAGGAGAAATCTGTCGGAATTCTATTACAAGGTATTGCCGGCCCTCGAGGAAATTGCAAAGGTGCAGATTCAGGACGCGCGGACTATAGCGCAATATCTGTATCCGGAACCGGAATTCAGCTTTTTTCTTGACGCGAACGAGAATGTTTTTACCTGTACTGTGAAGGTGCAGTATAAGGATCAGGTCTTTGAACTGACAAAAGGGAAAATGACCGATGGCGCGCAAGCGAAAGACGAGGTACTTGCAGAGTATCGCGACCTTCGCGCGGAAAACGAGATGCTCGCACATGCGAGGGGGTTTTTCCCCTATCAAAATGATGAGGGCGCCCTTTGCTGTGACGAGGAAGAACAGCAGTACCGCGTGTTGGAAAGCGGCGTGGATTTTTTGCTTAAACTGGGAGAGGTGCACGCGACTGACAGATTTCAGCGCGTGACGATCCGAAGAAAGCCGCAGATTACGGTCGGCGTGCGGATGGAAAGCGACTTGCTGAAGCTGAAGCTTTCCTCGACGGATCTGACGGACGAAGAATTGATCGACCTCTTAAACAGCTATCGAAGCGCCAAGCGTTATCATCGACTGAGAAACGGCGATTTTATTCAGATGGAAGCAGACACCATGGAGGAGCTCGCTTCCTTCATGAGCTTATCTAAGGCGAAGCCAGGTGATTTTGTGAAAGGCGATATGAAAGTACCTGCCTATCGCGCACTGTATCTCGACAAGGTTTTAGAGAAAAATGAACTGTTTTACGCGAAACGGGATCATGCGTTCAAGCATTTGGTCAAGGAGTTTAAGACGGTAGCGGACTCGGAGTATGAGGTTCCGGAGTCGCTGCAGCATGTCATGCGCGGCTATCAGGAATTCGGATATAAATGGCTCAGAACGGTGGAATCCTACCGGTTTGGCGGGATTCTGGCAGACGATATGGGTCTCGGCAAAACGCTCCAGGTGATTTCCGTATTGCTGGCAGCGAAGCAGGAAGGCAGGCTGGAAGAAGCACTGGTAGTAACCCCTGCGTCGCTGGTATACAACTGGAAGGAGGAATTCGCGAAATTCGCACCGGAGCTTTCGATTGCGTTGATCACGGGAAACAAAGAGGAACGGGAGGAACAGATCAAAAATGCGGCAGGCGCGGATATCCTCATCACTTCTTACGACCTGCTGAAGAGAGACATTCTTTTCTATGCTGACAAGACTTTTTCGTATCAAATCATCGATGAGGCACAATATATCAAGACGCACACGACAGCCGCGGCGAAATCAGTCAAGGCTGTAAACAGTCGTGTTCGTTTCGCGTTGACCGGAACGCCAATCGAGAACCGCTTGAGCGAGCTTTGGAGTATCTTTGATTTTTTGATGCCGGGATTTCTGTACGGATATGAGAAATTTCGAAAGGAATTGGAGATGCCGATCGTCAGGCACAAGGATGAAACCGCGATGAACAAATTGAAACGCCTCGTGGAGCCATTTATATTAAGACGATTAAAGCAGGAGGTTCTCAGCGACTTACCGGACAAGAATGAGGAGATCTGTTATGTCCATTTCGACAAGAAACAGCAGAACCTCTACGACGGACAGGTTCTACATATGAAACAAATGATCGAGAAGCAGAGTGACGAGATGTTCCAAAAGAACAAAATGGCTGTTTTGGCGGAGATTACAAAAATTCGCCAGATCTGCTGTGACCCTTCTCTCTGCTTCGAAAATTACGACGGTGAATCCGCGAAGCGGGAAACCTGCATAGAGCTTTTGAAGAGCGCGATGGACGGAGGCCATAAAATCCTTGTATTTTCGCAGTTCCGCTCTTTACTTGAACTTTTAGAAAAAGATTTACAAAACGAAGGGATCGCATATTTTAAAATTACCGGTGAGACCAAAAAAGAGGATAGGGTAACATTTGTAAATCGCTTCAACCAGGATGAAACGCCGATCTTCCTGATTTCACTGAAAGCGGGCGGAACAGGGCTGAACCTGACGGGCGCGGATATTGTGATCCATTTTGACCCATGGTGGAATCTTGCCGCGCAGAATCAGGCAACAGATCGCGCGCACCGCATCGGTCAGACAAAGGCGGTCTCCGTATACAAGCTCATCGTGAAGGACACCATCGAGGAAAAAATTCTCAAAATGCAGGAAGAAAAAAGCGCGCTCGCAGATGAAATCCTCAGCGGACATGCCGGCGGCCTGATGCGTATGAGCAGGGCTGAGTTGCTTGAGCTGCTGTAATTGCGAGAAGAGAGTAACTTTCTCAAAAAAACTGAAATTTTCTCCAAAAACCTATTGACAAATGACAAGGGGGTGTGTATTATAATATGTGGTTAGCGAGAGCTAACTAAAATTTGACGTTATGGTTAGCTAATGCTAATCCAAAATGAGAATCGAGGGAACTACAATGATGCCGTTAAATCTTGCGGATGCAGGCAGTGAGAACATCATCAAAAAGATCGGTGGCAGTCCCGAAGTCAAGAAGCATCTTGAAAATCTGGGATTTGTGGTCGGTGGCACCGTAACAGTCATCGCGACGGTAGCCGGCAATTTGATCGTCAATGTCAAAGAGGCAAGGGTTGCCATTAATGAAGAGATGGCAAGGAAGATCATGGTTTAAAAATGACCGCAAGAAGCCATCCGGTACAAAAAGTAATTTCATACAAGGAGGAAATAGACAATGAAAACGCTCAGAGATGCGAAGATCGGTGAAACCGTCAAGGTTGTGAAACTTCATGGTGAAGGCGCGGTCAAACGCCGTATCATGGACATGGGGCTGACCAAAGGCGTCGAAGTGTACGTCCGTAAAGTCGCGCCGCTTGGTGATCCGGTCGAAGTCACGGTGCGCGGCTACGAACTGTCGCTTAGAAAAGAAGACGCCGGTATGATCGAAGTCGAAGTTGAATAGGAACAAAACGGAGGGGAAGCGATTCCCCTGATTTTCAGCTTTTCGGTTAGCATGCGCTAATTAAATGACGAGCAGCTGCTGACCGACAGAAAGAGAGGAATTTAGAAATGAGTATCAGAATTGCCCTCGCGGGCAACCCGAACTGTGGTAAGACCACATTGTTCAACGCGCTCACCGGTTCCAACCAGTTTGTCGGAAACTGGCCGGGCGTAACCGTAGAAAAAAAAGAAGGAAAATTAAAGAAACACGAGGATGTCATCATCACCGACCTCCCGGGAATTTATTCGCTTTCTCCCTACACGCTGGAGGAAGTGGTGGCGCGAAACTACCTGATCGGTGAGCGGCCGGACGCGATCCTCAACATCATCGACGGTACGAATCTGGAGCGAAATCTGTATCTGACGACCCAGTTGACGGAACTCGGCATTCCGGTGGTTGTTGCCATCAATATGATGGATATCGTAAAGAAAAACGGAGACAAGATCAATACCGAAGAGCTTTCCAGACAGCTTGGATGCAAGATTGTTGAAATCTCCGCCCTGAAGAATACAGGCGTGATGGAAGCAGCGGAAGCGGCGATTGACGCGGCAAAGAACGGCAAGACGGTTCCGATGCATACCTTCGCGGGCGTTGTTGAACACGCGTTGGCGCACATCGAAGAGGCTGCGGTACATAACATGCCGGAGGAACAGCAGAGATGGTACGCGATCAAGATCTTTGAGAGAGACGATAAGGTGCTTGATAAGCTGGCGATCGATCCGCAGGTTTTGGCGCATATCGAAGAGGACATCAAAGCAGCCGAAAAGGAAATGGACGATGACGCGGAATCTATCATCACCAACGAGCGTTACATCTACATTGCCTCCATCATCAAGGCCTGTTATAAGAAACAGAACAGAGGACAGCTCTCGACATCTGACAAGATCGATAAAGTGGTTACAAACCGTTGGCTGGGATTGCCGATTTTCGCGCTGATCATGTTTCTGGTTTACTACATTTCCATGGTAACCGTCGGTGCAGCGGCAACAGACTGGGCAAACGACGGACTGTTCGGAGACGGCTATCATCTCTTCGGGAGGGGTACTGCGCAGTATGAAAAAGCAGCGGAGAAGTACGGTGACTCTGATCTGATCATCGGCGCTTTTGCGGACGCGTACGGCAGTGAAGCGATTACAGACGCACTGGACATCGAAAACGAGAACTACTCTGAAGCCGAAGCGAAAGCCGCGCTGGAAGAATTGGATTCTTTGGTTCCGGCAGACGCCAGCGTTTCCTACGAAGTAGAAGATGAAGAAACGTTGGCCACCGAAACCGTTGACGGTGTGACAAAGGCTGACTACGAGGCGGCAGCCGCGCAATATCTGAATACGGATTACAAGGAAGCCTACGGCGCGCCGGATACTTCCACCTACGGCACCTGGGTACCCGGCATTCCGGTTCTGATCGGCAACGCGCTCGAGGCCGCGGGCACTGCGGAATGGCTGTCCGGATTGCTGCTTGACGGTATCGTAGCCGGTGTCGGCGCGGTCCTTGGTTTCGTTCCGCAGATGCTGGTACTGTTCCTGCTGCTTGCTTTCCTGGAAGCCTGCGGTTATATGGCTCGTATCGCGTTCGTACTCGACCGTATCTTCCGTAAGTTCGGTCTGTCCGGCAAGTCCTTCATTCCGATGCTGATCGGTACCGGCTGCGGTATCCCGGGCATCATGGCTTCCCGTACCATCGAAAATGAACGTGACCGTCGTATGACGATCATGACGACCACCTTCATCCCTTGCGGCGCGAAAGTTCCGTTCATCGCGATGATCGCGGGCGCGATTTTCGGCGGCTCCGCATGGGTCGCGACCAGCGCGTACTTTGTCGGCATGGCGGCAATCATCATTTCCGGTATCATGCTCAAAAAGACAAAAATGTTCGCGGGCGATCCGGCTCCGTTTGTTATGGAGCTTCCGGCTTACCACATGCCGACACTGAGCAACGTCCTGCGCTCCATGTGGGAACGCGGCTGGTCCTTCATCAAAAAAGCAGGTACCATCATCTTACTGTCCACCATCCTGGTATGGTTCACCTCCTACTTCGGCTTCACAGACGAAGGCTTCAGAATGCTGGCGGAGGATGAACTGGATCAGTCCATCCTGGCGGCCATCGGCAGCGCAATCTGCTGGATCTTCGCGCCGCTCGGCTTCGGTACCTGGGAAGCGACGGTCGCCTCGATCACCGGCCTTGTCGCGAAGGAAAACATCGTTGGTACGATGGGCATCCTCTACGGCGCGTCCGGAGACGTTTACACAACTCTGGCATCCGTATTCACTCCGATCAGCGGCTACGCGTTCCTGGTATTCAACCTGCTGTGCGCGCCTTGCTTCGCGGCCATCGGTGCCATCAAGCGTGAAATGAACAACGCCAAATGGACCTGGTTCGCAATCGGTTATCAGTGCGGCTTCGCCTATGTCATCGCGCTGATGATCAACCAGTTCGGCAACGCGTTTACCGGTCACGTGAACATCATCGGTTTGATCTTCGCGATCGCGGCGCTGGCGCTGATCCTGTACATGCTGGTTCGCCCGTACAAGGAAGCGACAAAACTGCAAACAAGAGTAAAAGTAAGTATGTAGAGGCTGTTTCAAAACCGTCAGATCGGTGTATGATAATAGCAGAAAGTTCAAAATGCAGGGAAAGGAGTCGGTCAAGATGTTAGATTGGATCACAGAGAATTTGAGCACCATCGTTGTATCGCTGATTTTGGTGCTGATTGTAGCGGTCATTATCCGCAAACTTGTCAGAGACAAGAAAAAAGGAAAATCCTCTTGTGGCTGTAACTGCGCGCATTGCGCGATGGCGGAGTCCTGCCACAAACCGGAATAAATCAAAACATAAACAAAAGCAGCGCCGCTTAGGAGCGGCAGGCGGAACGCCTGCGGCTCCCATGCGGAGGCTGCGGACAAAAGTGAATGCCGAAAGGCATTTCTCTTTTGAACAATGGTTAGCATATGCTAACTTAAAATCGAAAGATAGCAAAGAATCCGAGTAAAAAAAGTAAAGAGGGCGTATCAGAAAGTACGAATGCAAGCATAAAAAAGAGACAAAGGAGTAGAGATTATGAGTGTAGTGATTATCGGCGGGAATGAACGTATGGTCAGGCGGTACGAGGATTTGTGCAAGACCTACGATTGCAGCGCGAAGGTCTTCGCGAAGACAGAAAAAGGATTGCAGAATTTTGGAAATCCGGATCTGCTGATTCTGTTTACGAGCACGATGTCGCACAAGATGCTGCATCACGCGAACGAACAGGCAAAGAAAAAGAATATCCGCATCGCGCGCTGTCCATCCAGCTCCATGGCGGCGCTGAAAAACGTGCTGGACAGTCATGCCGCGTCGGAAGCTTAAGGCAGATAAACGCGCGATATTTCCTTCATAAGGACAAAAGTGCGTATAACGAAATCAGAGATTTCTATGCGCACATGGCGCTCACTCATGAGCGCCGCTTCGCAAGGTGCTTTTGCCTGGATTCCGGAAATATCACATGGCGATATTTCCTTCATAATAAGAAAATGCGAAGCGTCCGCGGGAAGGGGAAAGTCATTCCGCGGACGCTTCGCGTTTACCAATATGCAGGGACAGCATCCATAAAGGATGCGACTTGCGATGGTTAGTATTTTTCGAACTGTTCTACATTTGTCACAAAGACGGTCGCGCCGCCGACAACGACCTGCGGCGCGGTATAGCTGAAGGCAGCAACGCTGGCTTCAGCGGCGCTCATCATAATCGGCGCGGATTCTGTGCGTTTCATGCAGTGGAGACGAATAACCTCCAGCGCGTCATGTACCTTTTCATCGTCTACCCCGATCAGCAGAGTTGTGTTGCCCTCTTTGAGGAATCCGCCGGAGGTCGCGAGCTTCGTAAAGAAGAAACCTGCTTCGGTCAAAGAATCGCAGACGCAGACCGCGTCCTTTTTATTGATAATCGCTGTAATCAGTTTCATATTTATTCACTAGCCTTTCTGCCGCGGGAGTGGAAACGGATGCGGCAACCGATGGAAGCAAAGCTTGCGCTGCTTGTTCTTATGCAGGAGCTGTCGCTTGCGATGTTTCCAAAATATCGATAAACGCGCCTTGCGGCGCGGCGCGCATAGAAATCTTCGATTTTGTTACGCGTACTTTTGTTACTGTTATTATACATGAAATTTCGCGTATTGAAAAGTATAAAACCGCAAAGATTTTGTGAAGGGCTTAAAAAAATCAAAAAACTGTGATTTTTTATGAAGGAAATATCGCTTGCGATATTTCCGGAATCCAGGCAAAAGCACCTTATGAAGCGGCGCTCATGTGCGAGCGCCATGTGCGCATAGAAAGCTCTGATTTCGCTATGCGCGCTTTTGTCCTTTTTTGCCTACTTTCACTGATCTGTCCGTTGACTTTTTTGTGAGAAGTGGTAAATTTAGCATAGAGCAGTTTGCTCTTTTTCTTTCGAAGAACAAATCTTCCGTTGACATAGAGAGAGACAGGAAGCGAGATGAAGTATGAAAACAGTTTTCAGCATTTTTTTTAGGGACATCAAACGGCTTTGCTCCAATTGGGTCGCGGTACTCGTCGTACTTGGCGTGTGCCTGATTCCGTCCCTGTATGCGTGGTTTAACATCGCGGCCAACATGGATCCGTACAGCAATACACAGGGAATTAAGATTGCGGTCGCGAACTGCGACCTCGGCGCGGAGAACGAGATGACCGGAACGCTGCGGGTCGGTGATCAAATCATCGAGAACCTCAGACAAAACGACGCGCTGGGCTGGACTTTTATGGATCGGCAGAGCGCCATCTCGGGAGTGCAAGCAGGTGATTATTACGCGGCTATCGTGATCCCCGAAAATTTCAGCGAGGATCTCGTCAGCGTTTTGTCCGGAAATCTTGAGTCACCGGAGATCGAATATTATCTGAATGAGAAAAAAAACGCCATCGCGCCGAAGGTGACCGATACCGGCGCGACAACAGTGCAGCAGCAGGTCAATCAGACCTTTGTCGCGGTTGCTTCCGAGGCTGTTTCCAGGCTGCTGGATGAAACGGTGTTTGAGGTGTCTCAAAATCTCAGCACGACCAACCGCAAGGCCGCGGCGAACGTCCGCGAGGCCGCGCAGCGCATGCAGGAACAGGAGAAAACCCTGCAGCGTGTCGCGCGCCTGACGGAAACCGGACAGGATATCCTCGCGGATACCGAACGCGCGCTTCAAAAATCGAAACGTGCGGCAGCCAGCAGCGCGAGCACCCTAACGCAGAGCATCGATACGCTGACAGGGGTCAGACAGGCGATCCGCGCGTTTTCCATCCGCATCGACGGCGTTTTGACACGCGCGGACGCGCAGCTGACGCAGGCGGGAATTACCGCCGATGAACAGATCACGCAGCTTCAAGCACAAATCACGAGCGCCGAAGCACGCGTCAACCGTTTGATTTACGCGGTACAGACGATCATCGAGCAAAATGAGAATACACTGGCTAAACTCAAAAACGTGAACGAAACCTATCCGAGCAAAGCCCTGACCGACGCGATAACGGTTTTGGAAACCCAAAACCAACAGTACCGCGATCTGCTGCAAAGCCTGCAGCAGACCGCGGCGACGCTGCAGAACGCCTCCGCGCGTCTTGCGGACGCGCAGCAAAGCATCGGCGGCGCTCTGCGGGCAGAGCGCGCGGCCTTGAGCGATTCCAAAACCATCTTAACCGCGGAGGTGCTTGCACCGCTGCATCAGACCTTGGACGTTCTAGCGACGCAGGGCGGCGTGCTTTCCGGTACGCTTTCTTCGCTGGAGCCGACCATCGAACAGCTGCAGACCATTCTGGAGGAACTGAACAGCTGTATGGCCGCGACGCGGGACGCGCTCACCGCGACGGCTGATTCCCTGCAGCAGGTTACCGATCGGGTGTCGAAAGTCGCCGATGAGATCAGCGCGCTGCGCAGCGCGGATTCGTACGCGCTCTATACAGAGTTTCTGACGGAACGGGGACTGAACGCGGAGATCGCGGCGAAATTCATCTCTTCACCGGTAAAGCTGACGACAAAAAGCCTCTTTCCGGTTAAGAATTACGGCTCCGCGATGACGCCGTTCTATACCAATCTGGCAATCTGGGTCAGCGGCATTGTATTGATCGCAATCTTCAAGCTGGAGGCGGATCGCGACGAGAAACTTCGCACTTTCACGCCGACACAGGGCTATTTTGGGCGCTGGCTGCTGTTTATTACGGTGGGACTGGTGCAGGCACTGATTATCTGTCTGGGAGATATTTTCCTGCTCAAGACGCAGTGTGAGCATCCCCTCGCGTTCATCGGCGCGGGATTTTGGATTTCCTTCGTCTACGTCAATCTGATCTACGCGTTCTCAATCACCTTCAAGCACATCGGCAAGGCGGTCTGTGTCATCCTGGTCATCCTGCAGATACCGGGCTCGGCCGGCACTTATCCGATTGAAATGACGCCGACCTTCTTCCGCGCCCTGCATCCGCTGCTGCCGTTTACCTATGGGATTAACGCGATGCGAGAAGCGATGGCAGGCATGTACGGAAACTTATATTGGAAAGACCTCGGCTGTTTGGCCCTGTATCTGCCGATCGCGTTCCTGATCGGGCTCGGCGTGCGTCTGCTCATGCTGAACCTCAATCGGATGTTCGATATCAAACTGGAGGAAACGGGTTTGATGCTTTGTGAGGAAAGCGGCATGACGCGCGAAAGAGTCAAGCTTTCGACGGCCATGCAGGTTCTGGCGAATCAGGAAGAGTTTCGCCAAAAGTGGATGCAAAAAGCAGAACATTTCGAGGCAAACTATCAAAAGTGGACCAAGATCGGGTTCCTGCTGATCCTGCTGCTGCCGACGGTCTTTTTGGTTTTGATGTTCAGCGTGACCTCAAAGATGGTATTTTTGGTGCTGTGGATCTGCGCCATCATCGCGATCGCGACCTTCCTCATGATTTTGGAATTCATACACGAAAGCCTGCAGAGCAAGACACGTTACGCGCAGCGTTCCAAGGACGAGCTTTTGGATGAGTGGAAGGGAGAACTGAAACTATGACAGAGAAAAAAACTGCTCCGAAGCTGAGACAAAGGCTTTGCGCGGCATGGAAGCGAAGACTGTGCCGCTTCCAAAACGCCTGTGCCAATATCGGCAGAATTTTTACCGGAGATCTCAAAAAAATCCGACAAAATACGATTGCCTGGATCGTGATCATGGGGCTGACGATCGTGCCGTCCCTGTACGCGTGGTTTAATATCGCCGCCAGCTGGGATCCGTACGGAAATACCGGTAATCTCAAGGTGGCGGTGGCGAATATGGACGAAGGCTATCGCGGCAATCTCTTTCCGCTGACGATTCATGTCGGCGATCAGGTGGAAATGAATCTGCATCACAATACGCAGCTCGACTGGATCTTTACCGACGAGGACAGCGCGATTCAAGGCGTGCAGGACGGCAGTTATTACGCTGCCATCGTCTTGCCGGCAACGTTCAGCAGGGACATTATGAGCCTGTTCTCAGAGGAGAATATCCAGCGGTCGGACATTTTATATTATCTGAACGAAAAGGAAAACGCGATTGCCCCGAAGATTACGGACAAGGGCGCGAGCGCGGTTCAAAAACAGATCGATCAGGTCTTCGTACAGACGGTGAGCGAGATCGGCCTGGAACTTTTGGAGGGACTGCGCCAGGTTTTGGACGAGGAGGAAGAAAAAGACGTGATGCTGCGTTTTTCCAAAAACCTCCGTGCCCTGGCAGAGGAACTGGAAGCAACCTCCGCGCTGACAAGCAGCTATGCTGCGATCACAGCGTCTTTGGGTAAGATTACAGACAGCGCCGCCGAAATGCTGCATGCCTCTGTCGGCAGCGCGGGTAAAGCACAGGAAGGCTTGGCGGAGGTTATGGAGAGCGTTTCCGGACTTTCGGGCGCTGTGACCGGCGCGAGCGAGGCGGTGAATCTCGCATTGCAGCAGACGAAAGAAAGCTATCAGACCATAGAAGCGCAGATTGACGCCGCGATGGACTTGTTCTATGGCGACAGCGAAACGGCACGGCAGATTTTGACGGATTTATCGGCGAAGGTGGAAACGCAGATCGCGGCAACGCAAAAAATTCAGGACAATTTGGAGGAACTGAAGGACAGCCTGCCAAGCGGATCCGAACTTGCCGCGCGGGCGCTGGATACCGCGATACAAGGGATCCGGACCCAGATCGATATGCAGCAGAAGCTGCGTGCGTCTTTAGAAAAAACCGCGCAGAGCCTTTTGACAACGCAAACAGACATCGAGCAGCGCAGGCAGGCCTTAAAAGCGGAAATAAAAGAAAGCTACGAGGGAATCACGCAGCTGCAGGAGGACTATGAGCGAAATATCGAAGCAGGGTTCTTGCAGCTGATCGCAGAGTTTGACGCCTCCGGCGACGCGGCCATCGATCTGCTGAACCAGGTGGATCGCGCGGCGGCGCGGGTGGATGAGAGCAGTGGAGAAATCTCGCAAAATCTGGGTTCGTTACAGGCATCTTTGCGTGACACCGCGAAACTCCTGGACAGCGAAGCACGAAAGCTGCGCCGCGCGGCAGATAAGATCGAGCATGCGGTCGAAAGCGGCAAAATGGAAGAATTGAGCGACATTTTGGGCACCGATCCGGAAGAGGTCAGCGCGTTTTTATCCGCGCCGGTCAAGCTGAATACGACAAAATTCTATCCGGTACAGAACTATGGCTCGGCGATGGCGCCGTTCTATTCGGTACTTTCCATCTGGGTCGGCGGCATTGTGCTGGCAGCGATGATGAAGGTTTCCCTGGACAAAAAAAGACAGGAGGCGCTTACGAATGTTACGCCGACGCAGATTTATCTGGGCAGACAGCTTTTGTTCTGGTTCATCGGCCTTTTTCAAAGCGGGCTGATCTGTCTGGGAGATTTATATTTTCTTGAGATTCAGTGCGAGCATCCGTTCTATTTCCTGCTTGCCGGCTGGTTTACGAGCATCGTCTTTGTCAACATGATCTATACGCTGACGGTATCGTTTGGAGATATCGGCAAAGCGATCTGCGTCGTGCTGCTGGTCATTCAGGTAGCGGGCTCGGGCGGTACCTTCCCGATTGAGATGACGCCGATGTTTTTCCAGAAGCTGTACGTGCTGCTGCCGTTCACACACAGCATGATGGCAATGCGCGAATGTATCGCCGGATTCTATGAAAATACGTACTGGGTGGAGCTCGGCAATCTTTGCTGGTATCTGGCGGCCTCCCTGCTGCTGGGCCTTGTACTGCGCAAGCCGATCATACGCTTGAACGACGCCTTCAACGAAAAGCTGGAGGAAACGAAGGTAATCTGACATCGAGGAGTGGCCATCCGCCGTAAATTTCTGTTGACATTTGCGGCGCGGGGTTATACAATAAATCTATTACAAATCTAATAGAAACGATGAGGAAGAGGAGTAGGAAATTCCGCGCTTTACAGAGAATCGGGGTCGTGGCTGAGAACCCCAAAGGTCCGCGTTTTTTTGAAGGTTGCTTCTGAGTTTCAAAGCAATGAGGGTCTGCTTCGCAGGCAGGACGGTGCAGCCGTGCGTATGGTGCGGCAGGTGCCCTGTGCCTTGCCGAAAGCAGGAACAAAGGTGGTACCGCGGAATCTTATTTCGTCCTTTGCAGAGCCATATGGCCTTGCGAGGGACGATTTTTTTCTGAAAGCGTGAAGTCGGGAAAAAATTTTTTCTCGGGCGGCCGCATTCCGGCGAAAAGCTATCTCAAAGAAAGGAAATCTGACACAAATGGAAAAAAATTTAGCGAAGACCTATAATCCGAAGGATTTTGAGGATCGAATCTATGAAATGTGGGAGACTAACGGCGCCTTCCGCGCAGAGGTAAATCCGGACAAGAAGCCGTTTACCATCGTGATGCCGCCGCCAAACATCACCGGACAGCTGCACATGGGACACGCGCTTGACCAGACCTTGCAGGATGTGCTGACCAGATGGAAACGGATGCAGGGCTACAGCGCGCTGTGGCTGCCGGGCTCCGATCACGCCAGCATCGCGACCGAGGTCAAGGTTGTCGAAAAGATCCGCGAAGAGGAAGGACTGGAAAAAGAAGATCTGGGCAGAGAGGAATTCCTCAAGCGCGCCTGGGCGTGGAAGGAAGAATACGGCGGACGCATCACGCGCCAGTGCCGTAAGCTCGGCGACTCCTGCGACTGGTCGAGAGAGCGTTTTACGATGGACGAGGGCTGCAATCAGGCGGTCAAGGCAGCGTTCATCAAGTTATATCAAAAGGGTCTGATCTACCGCGGCAACCGCTTGGTCAACTGGTGTCCGCAGTGCGGCACATCGCTTTCGGACGCGGAGGTCGAACACGAGGATAAGAACGGCAAGTATTGGTACTTCAAATATCCGGCCGTAGAGCCGACCGCTGATTTCGACGGTATCATCGTCGCGACATCCAGACCGGAGACCATGTTCTCCGATGAGGCGATCGCGGTACATCCGGATGACGAACGCTACAAGGCGGTTGTCGGCAAGAAAGTCATCCTGCCGCTGGTCGGTAAGGAAATTCCGATCATCGCGGACTCCTATCCGGATCCGGAGAAGGGTACTGGCGCGGTCAAGATCACGCCGGCGCATGACCCGAACGACTTCGAGGTCGGACAGCGCGCGGGGCTTCCGGTCGTTTCCTGCATCAACAAGGACGCGACGATGAACGCGCTCGCGGGCAAGTATGAGGGACAAGACCGCTATGAATGCCGCAAAAACTGGGTCGCAGATTTGGAAGCAGCCGGCTATTTAGTAAAGACCGAGGAAAAGGTCATTCCGATGGGCACCTGCTACCGCTGCCATACGGTCATCGAGGACATGGTTTCCGAGCAGTGGTTTGTCAAGATGGAGGATCTCGCGAAACCTGCGATCGAGGTTGCCAAAAACGGCAAGCTCAGACATATCCCGGAGCGCTTCGAAAAGATTTATCTGCACTGGCTGGAGGGGATCAAGGACTGGTGTATCTCCCGTCAGCTCTGGTGGGGACACCGGATCCCGGCTTATTACTGCGAGGATTGCGGAGAGATTGTCGTTGCTTACGACACGCCGGCAAAATGTCCGAAATGCGGCTGCACGCACTTCAGGCAGGATGAAGACGTATTGGATACCTGGTTTTCTTCCGCGTTATGGCCGTTCTCCACGCTCGGCTGGCCGGAAAAAACGCCGGAGCTGGACTATTTTTATCCGACCGATGTGCTGGTGACAGGCTATGACATTATCTTCTTCTGGGTTGTCAGAATGGTATTCTCCGGCTTGGAATACATGGGTGAAGTGCCGTTCCACGATGTCTATATCCATGGACTGGTGCGTGACGCGCAGGGTCGCAAGATGTCTAAATCGCTCGGCAACGGCATCGATCCGCTGGAGATCATTGACAAATACGGCGCGGACGCGCTGCGCTTCATGCTTTCCACGGGTATCACGCCGGGCAACGACATGCGTTTCACCGAGGACAGACTGGAAAACTCCAGAAACTTCGCCAATAAATTATGGAATGCTTCCCGCTTCGTGATCATGAATCTGCAGGACGATGCCGGCGAGTTCAAACCACTGGCAAAATGCTGCGAAGACTGCTGCGGCGGGGCCTGTGCGAATACCACGAACTTCACCGATATTCCGCTGCGGGACGAGGATAAGTGGATGATCAACCGCGTCAATGACGCGATCGAATACGTCAACAACGCGATGGAGCGCTACGATCTAGCACTGGCAGGTCAGCGTGTCTATGACCTGATCTGGAACGAGTACTGTGATTGGTACATCGAGCTGGTTAAGGCGAGACTCTGGGGCGAGGACGAGGAAGACAAAAAGGTCGTTCGCTTCGTCTTAGTGATGTGCCTGAAGAACATGCTCAAGCTGCTGCACCCGTTCATGCCGTTCATCACCGAAGAGATTTGGGGCTTCCTGCCGCACGGAGAGGACGAACAGGGGTATCTGATCAGCGCCGCATGGCCGGAAACGAGCCTGCATTATGTTTATCCGCAGGCAGTCAAGACGGTAGAAATGGCGATGGAGGCAATCAAGGCAATCCGAAACATCAAGGCAGAGAAGAATGTCGCGCCGTCCAAAAAGATCAAGGCGATCATCCTGGCGGAGGGCGAAAAAGCAGAGACGATGCGGCGCGGGGAGGCTTATCTGAAGAACCTCGCGAATATCACAGAGCTTACCTTTGCGGGCAGTAAGGCAGAAGTGCCGGCGGATGCGGTATCCGCGGTCATCGACGGCGCGGAGATCTATATCCCGCTTGACGATCTGGTAGATTTCGCCGAGGAGCTTGCAAGACTCGAAAAAGAAGAAAAACGCTTAACCGGTGAAGTGAAACGTTCGTCCGGCATGCTCGCGAATCCGGGCTTTGTAAATAAGGCACCGGAGGCTAAGATTCAGGCTGAGAAGGAAAAGCTCGCGATGTACGAGGAAATGCTCGCCAAGGTTTCCGCGCAGCTTGCTTCGATTAGGGAAAAATTATCATGACAAACAAAAAAGTATATGCCGACGGCGCCGCGGGCGCCATCGGCAAAATTCACGCGTTCGAAAAATTCGGCAGTATTCTCGGATTGGAGCGCATGAACGAGTTGATGGCGCTGCTGGGTAATCCGCAGGACAAGCTCAAGGTGCTTCATGTGGCAGGTACCAACGGGAAGGGCTCCGTCTGCCGCTATCTTTACAGCGTTCTGCAGGAAAACGGTTATCGTACCGGCCTGTATACCTCACCGTTCCTTGAGGTCTTCAACGAACGGATCGAACTGAACGGCGCCTATATCAGCGATGCGGATCTGACGGAGTATACCGATCGCGTGCTGAAGCAGGTGCAGCGCATGGTGGACGCAGGCAAGCAGTCCCCGACGGAATTCGAGGTCATCACCGCCATCGCGCTCCTGTATTTTTACGAAAAAGGGGCTGACTATGTCGTTCTGGAGGTGGGGCTCGGCGGACGCGGTGATTCGACCAATGTCTGTAAAGCGCCGCTGATCTCGGTCATCACTTCTATCTCGTATGATCATACGGATCGGCTCGGTGATACGCTGGCAAAGATCGCATGGGAAAAATCCGGCATCATCAAGGACGGCTGTCCTGTGGTAACCAGCGCGAAAGCGCCGGAGGCTTTGGAAGTGATCGAGCGGACGGCGGCTGAACACCATGCTCTGTTCTTTGAAACCCGGCGCATTCCATACAAAATCAAGGAGCAGGGGCTTGACGGCAGCTGCTTTGACGTTGATTTTCAAGGCGTGCTGTTTGAGGATCTTCGGATCTCCATGGTCGGGGCGCACCAGATCGAAAACGCGATCGCGGCGCTGGCGACCATCAATCTGCTGGAAGAGCGCGGCGAGGTTCGAATTCAAAAGGATAAATTATACAGCGGTCTGCAAAAAGCCAAACAGATCGGAAGATTCGAGGTGCTGACCGCGCCGGACGCGAAGCCGGTTGTGATCATCGACGGCGCGCACAATCCGGACGGTGCGAAGGTACTGCGAGACGCGATGGAGACCTTTTGCCCATCTCGTCGCATTTTGATGGTGACGGGTATGCTCGCAGACAAGGATACGACAGGAATTTTGCGAAGCTTCCGCGATATCACGACAGATTTTATCGCCACAGAGCCTGTGAATCCGCGCAGTATGACGAAGGAAGCGCTCAAAGACGCGCTGCAAACGCAAGGAGCGCACTGTCTGGCTCTCTTGGAGCCGGAGGCAGCTGTGGAGGAAGCGCTGCGCCGCAAGGAGGACTATGATGTCATCCTCTTTGCAGGATCTCTGTATCTGATCGGACAGATCCGCGGGATGCTGCGGGAGGCGGTCAGGTGAAGCCGGAACGCGGGCGTCTGTTTTTTCGCGCGCGCATCAGCGCTTACGAGCCGAATTGCGCGATGCGGAACAAGAAGAAGGGAGAAAGCCAATGAAATTTATGATGCGTACCACGAACGAATATGAGCGTTTGGTACAATTTTTTGTAAAAAACGGTTTGGAATTTGACGGTGATGAAGAGGTTGATACGGATATTGTCAAATGCTGGAAGATTAGCCAGGCAGTGCAGGAGGATCTGACCCATATTAAGGACGCGCATGCGGACGGCAGGGATGCTTTGGTCGCGGGCTGTGTGCTGGCGCTGCGGGAAGGCCGCTATATCATCGACGGGATTGCGGTCGATCCGGCGCTGCGCAAGGCGGGACTCGGCAAAATGCTGGTGGATAAGGTGAAACAAGAGGTACTGGCAAGAGGCGGCGATGCGATTTACCTGGTTGCCAGAGCACCGGGATTTTTTAGAAAACTTGGATTTGAAACCATCGCGCCGCAGGACGCGCCGAATTTCTTTGAATGCAAGCAATGTCCGCAGTATCAGGTCAGCTGCCATCCGGAGGTTATGAAGCTGACGCTTTCCGGCGCGGAGAGTGCAAAGTGATCGAACGCGCGAGCAAGGAAAAGGCATCTATGGGGCAGGAGGCAGGCAGTATGGAAAACGCCGAAATGAATTACAGCAGGCTGCTGCAGGCAATTTTGGATATTGCCGAGGAAATGCTGGTGGCCGGCGCGGAGGTCAGCCGCGTGGAGGACAGTGTAGAGCGCATGTGCGGGGCGTATGGCTGCGACCGTATCAATGTCTTTGTCATTACCTCCAATATTCAGGTGACGATGGAAGCTCCGGACGGAGAAATCCTCACGCAGATTCGCAGGATTATCAGAAATGATGTCAATTTTGACCGGTTGGATTATCTGAATGACTTGTCGCGGTATATCTGCGCGGAAACGCCGTCCCTTGCACAGCTCAACGAGAAATTTGACGGCGTCATGAATCGGAAGATCTATTCCGTATGGATGAAATACGTATCGGCAATTTTCATCGCGGGTGGGTTCGCGGTATTCTTCGGCGGGCAGCTGCTCGACGGCGCGGCATCCGCGCTGGTCGGCATCGCGGTCATCTGGCTTTTGAACGCGTTGAGCAAACGGGATCATAATCTGCTTGCGACGAATTTTGTGGTATCGTTTGCCGCGGGACTTTTGTCGATCACACTGGTTCATTTTGGGATAGGTATCCATGTAGACAAAATTATGATCGGCGCGATTATGATTCAAATTCCGGGCATTGCCATGACAAACGCGGTTCGCGATATGCTGACGGGGGATTTGGCAACGGGGCTTCTGCGGCTGGTCAACTCCCTGCTGCTGGCGGCTGTCATCGCTTGCGGCTTCGCATTGTCTATCTTGCTGACAGGAGGCGGTATCCTATGATGTTACAAATTTTTTCGGCCTTTCTCGGTTCTGTAGGCTTCGCGCTTTTCTTCAATATGAAGGGAAAACAGCTTGCGGCAGCCGGTATCGGCGGCGCACTGACCTGGATCGTTTATCTTTTGGCGCAGCCGGGGTTTGACGACTATTTTGTTCCCTACCTGATCGCATCGCTTTTTGTCGGTCTTTTCGCGGAGATTATGGCGCGCGTCGGCAAGGCGCCGGCAACGATTTTTTTGACCACAGCGGCAGTACCGCTGATTCCGGGAAGCGGACTGTATTACACGATGCTTGGCATTGTCGAAAAGAACGAGGAGGTCATGCTCACCAACGCCAACAACACCATCACCATCGCACTCGCGATTGCCCTTGGCTTCATCATCACCGCCATCGCCAGCAAGTACTGGGTCTATATCAAAAATCGCAGAGCCGGCTGTTAAGAAAATGTATGAAAATGTACGATAAGGCGGGATTTTGTTGACGCAAAGAGAAAAATACGCTAAAATATTTTTCAATCCTGTACGGAAACCCTGCGCTTGCTGCAGAGCCACTTACGGGAAATCGCAAAGAAAAAGGACGGTGAAACACATGGACGACGGCGGGCCTTCTTGTAGCAGGAAACCCCGAATACAGAACAACGTGAACAAAAATCATGTTGTGCAGGCAGTCTTGTGTTGCATCATAAACAGAAAAAGACAGGATAGGTATGGTCTGTGGCAGACCATGCCTTTTTGTGTTTTGCGTCGCAAAACAAAGAACGTATTTTGATTTTGAGAGGAGTAAAAATTTATGACAGGAGCAATCCTTTTGCAAATCGTGCTGATCGCGCTGAACGCGGTCTTCGCGAGCGCGGAAATCGCGGTGATTTCCATGAATGACGCGAAGCTCGAGCGCCTCGCCAAAAAAGGGAACAAGCAGGCAAAACGGCTCGTGGCGCTGACCGCGCAGCCGGCAAGATTTTTGGCGACCATTCAGGTTGCAATCACGTTAGCCGGATTTTTGGGCAGTGCTTATGCCGCGGACAATTTCGCGGCGCCGCTCGTACAGAAGCTGCTGACAGCAGGGGTACGGATTCCGCAAAGCACGCTGAATTCCATCTGTGTTTTTGCAATCACGCTGGTGATCGCCTATTTCAGCATCGTCTTCGGCGAGTTGATTCCCAAGCGTGTGGCGATGAACAAGACAGAACAGATCGCGCTTTCTGTATCCGCGCCGCTTTCGCTGGTATCGGTGCTGTTTAAGCCACTGGTATGGCTTCTGACCGCTTCCACAAACGGTATCCTGAAGCTTTTGGGTATCCGCCCGGAAGAGGATGAAACCGTAACCGAGGAAGAGATCCGCATGATGGCAGCCGTCGGCAGTGAAAAGGGCGTCATCGAAGCGGATGAGAACGAGATGATCCAAAATGTGCTGGACTTTAATGACATTTCGGTCGAAGAACTCTGCACGCACCGCAAAGAGGTGGTGACTTTGGATATGCAGGATACACTGGAAATCTGGGAGGAGACCGCGCGCAATTCCCGGCATAACTACATGCCGGTCTGCGGCAAGGATACGGACGATATTATCGGTGTACTGGACATTCGGGCGTTTTACCGCATGGATTGGCGCGATGCCGATCTGACCAAAGAACGCGTGCTGGAGCAATGTCTGCGCAAGGCATATTTTGTACCGGAAAATATGAAAGCCGATGTTCTGTGCCGGCAGATGAAGACCAGCGGTGTACATTTCGCGGTGGCGATCGATGAGTACGGCGGCATGAGCGGGATCGCGACCATGCATGATCTGGTGGAACTGCTGATCGGGGAACTGTTCGAAGAAGGAGAGCCGCAGAAGCCATGCGAGATCACAAAGCTTGCGGAAAACTGCTGGAGGATTCTTGGCAGCACGCCAATCGACGATGTGGAGGAAACACTGGATATCCATCTGCCGGCCGAAGCGTACGATACGTTCGGCGGCTATGTGCTGGGTGCGCTCGGCAGTATTCCGGAAGACGGTACTTCGTTTTGCATGGAAACCGAACAGCTGGATATCAAGGTGGAGAACATCGCGGGTCATCGCGCGGAATCCATGATCGTGTCCAAAAAGCAGACAGAAACCGCGGCGTGCCGTTTACACGCGAGATAATTTTACATACATTTAACTTTTATTTTTGGCATCCCGCCTTTACAATAAAAGATGAATGAAGAAAAAGAAGAATACATAAAGAAAAAGGAGCGTGTTTATGGACATTTTTGGTGTGCTGCAGATGCTTGGCGGACTCTGTCTGTTTTTGTTCGGTATGGAAACGATGGGTGACGGTCTGACCAAAGCTTCGGGTAATAAGTTGGAAAAAATATTGGGAAGCCTGACTTCCAGTGTACCCAGAGGGGTGTTGCTGGGATGCGCGGTAACGGCAGTCATTCAGAGCTCTTCGGCAACGACGGTGATGCTGGTCGGGTTTGTGAATTCCGGTATCATGCGTCTCGCGCAGGCGATTCCGGTCATCATGGGCGCGAACATCGGTACGACGGCGACAGCTTGGCTTTTGAGTCTGGCGTCGATCGATGGCAGCAGCTTTTTTATTCAGCTGCTCAAGCCAATGTCGTTTTCGCCGATTCTGGCCGCAATCGCGATCGGCTTCATGATGTTCACCAAAAATGAAAAGAAACATAACATCGGCCTGGTGCTGATCGGCTTTGCTGTCCTGATGTACGGCATGGATATCATGAGCAGCGCAGTAGAACCCCTCAAGGATGTTCCGCAGTTTGTAAGCATTCTGACCATGTTCTCGAATCCGGTGCTTGGTGTGCTGGCAGGCGCAGTCTTTACGGCAGCCATTCAGAGTTCGTCCGCCTCGGTCGGTATCCTGCAGGCGCTCTGCATGACCGGCTCCGTAACCTACGGCGCGGCGATTCCAATCATCATGGGGCAGAATATCGGAACCTGCGTGACTGCGATCATATCTTCCATCGGGGCGAACAAGGGCGCGAAGCGTGTAGCCGCGGTGCATCTTTCCTTTAATATCATCGGAACGGTCATCTTCTTATGTATCTTTTACATTGGAAACGCGATCGTGCAATTCGATTTTTTGGGAGAGCGGGTCAATCCGGCGAACATTGCGATCATCCACAGCATTTTTAACGTTTGCGCGACAATCCTTTTGTTGCCGTTTTGCAAGCAGTTGGAAAAGCTGGCCAATCTTCTTGTCAAGGATGTGCCGGAAAAAAAGAAGCAGGACGAAACCTTGCAGCTTCTGGACGAACGTTTCCTCGAAACGCCGTCTATCGCGGCGGGACAGTGCCGCAGGGTGGCGGAGAAGATGGCAAATCTCTCGAAGGACTGCGTGTTCCGGGCGATGGATATGATCGGAAACTATACCGACAGCGCCGCTGAGTACGTGTCCGCGACGGAGTCCAAAATTGACCGCTATGAGGACGCGCTGGGTGCTTATATCGTGAGACTGGAGCGGGAAGATTTGAGCGAAAATGACAGCAGAATGCTCAATTTGATCCTGCACAGCATCGGCGATCTGGAGCGTATATCAGACCACGCCAAAAATATCAGCGAAACCGCGGCGGAGATGGATCGCAAGGGCGCTGTATTTTCGCAGGAAGCGCAAAATGAAGTACAGGTCTACATGGATGCGGTCAGAGAAATCGTCAATATGGCGGTGAAGGCTTTCATAAAGCAGGATATGGAGCTGGCAGGCAATGTCGAGCCGCTGGAGGAAGTCATCGATACGATCAATGCCGAGGTCAAGGATCGGCACATCGCGCGCCTGCAGCAGGGAACCTGCACGATCGAGCTGGGCTTCATGCTGTCAGATCTCAGCAACAACATGGAACGTGTCGCGGATCACTGCTCGAATCTGGCGGTTTGCACCATTGAGACGCAGAAGAATGAATTCGACATGCACAAGTATCTCAAAACGATCAAAAAATACGATACAGCGCACTTCAAAGAAAGGGAAAGCGCCTACGAGAAAAAATACATGCTGCCGGAACTGCCGTCAGCCTAAAAGCCGCGCGCGGCAGGGAGCACGACAGGCGGGTTTTGGGCTGCGCGAGCAGTGGTGAATTTCCCCGCGCTATTTTGGTCACGCGGCGCGCTGCGGACGGTTTTGCGCCGGCGCGCGCAGGGCGGCGGCAAAATGCTCGGTAATCGCGCACATCAGTTCCTCCTTGAGGGCGGAATCCGGATAACTCATTTCATAGCCATGGTAATTATCGGTCTTTACGGTAATGACATGGCTATTTTTGTAGGCCTTCGCGCATTCCAGACTGGTCTTGGGCGTGACGACGTAGTCGAGCGTGTTGCGGATGACCAGCACTGGTTTATCTCCGAATTTGCTGCCGTATTGACAGGGATCATAGGCTTCGAATTCCGCGAACCACTGCGGGGTCAGCTTCAGTCCCTGATGCAGGATATAGCCGTCCGCGGCTGCGGCTTCCTTCATCGCGTTCCATGCGCTCTGACCGCCCATATAGTCGATCATGGCATTGCGGGTTCCTGCCGGAGCAACCAGCGCCAACGCCTGATAATCGAAGCCGCCGCTGCTCTCGTTGGCCATGGTCATCGCGACGCGGCCACCCATGCTGCGCGCGTAGAGTCCGATCCTGTCGGTGTCGATGTCGTGATGTCCGCGCATATAGTCAATCCCGCGCAGCAAATCCTTCCGCATGGACGAAAGCGTATAGCTATGCGTCTGGGGGCTGTCTTTTTGCGCGGCGGTATAAGGGTCAAAATCCATGCGTATGGTCGCGATGCCGCGGCGCGCCAGCCGTTCGGTAAGTTCCCTGGCACCGCCGCTGTTGCGATTGCCGGTAAAGCCGTGACCCATGGCGACCAGCGGCATGCTGCCGTCATATTCCTTGGGAAAGACCGCCTCCGCGAGTGTATAGCTGCCGTCGCCGCGCGCCAAAAAGAACATCTCGTTTACAGGTGTAAAGCCGGAGCCTTCTATGTCCCTCAAAAAGCCTTTCCCAAGGCAGCGCGTCAGACACGCGGACTCCAGCAGCAACAGTCCCGCGAACAAAAATAGCAGCAGATAGGGGAGCCCTCGCGAAAATCTTTTGTCTTTTGCGGTTTTCATGGTAAATCAACGCCTTTCTTCAGCAGGATCGGAAGATGATTGTGTCTTCTCCGACTATTATAATCGATTTCCAGGGGAGCTGCAAATCTTCTTTGAGATAAGCGCGGCTGCCTTCGAAATCCGGCACCAGCAGGGCGTGAATGACGCCGCTGTGCGCATCAAAAAGAATCTCTGCGTCCCAAAGCTTGCCATGCATGCTGCCGTTCGCGAGATCTATGATTTCCTTATCGCCGATTTCCGTCAGTCGCATATTTTTGACTCCTTTACACATAATAAGGGATAATTCTTTTCATGCAGAATGCATGTATTCTTAGTTTACGAACAGGAGGGGGAGAATATGAACGAGGAAAAAGAAAAGGACAGGTCTCTGGAAAACGGACAAAGAGGCGAGGATGCGGCGGAACTGCTCAAGGAACTGGGTCTGCTTGCCGGAGGCGCTGATTTTAAGAGCGATCTGCAGTATCTTCCGATCATCGGCAGCATCGAGGGACATTCGATCTTGCCCCAGGACAATAAGACGACCAAGTACGAGCACCTGATTCCCGAGTTGATCGCTGTTGAGGAAAATCCGCGGATTCGGGGACTGCTGCTGATTTTGAATACGGTCGGCGGCGATGTGGAAGCGGGGCTTGCGCTGGCAGAGCTGGTCGCGGGAATTTCCAAGCCGACGGTGTCGCTGGTCATCGGCGGCGGACACAGTATCGGCATTCCGCTGGCCGTTTCCGCGGACTATACCTTCGCAGCAAAATCAGCAACCATGACCCTGCATCCGATTCGCACGAGCGGAACCTTGATTACGGCGGAGCCAACCTTCGCGTATATGAAAAAAACACAGGAACGGGTGATTGATTTCATTGTCGAGCACTCTCACGCGTCACGCGCGGATATCGAAGAAAAAATAAACTGTACGGACAATATGGCCAACGATGTCGGTACCCTGCTGTTCGGACCGGAGGCTGTAACATTGGGGCTGATTGACGAGATCGGCTCCTTGTCGAAAGCTATAAAAAAATTACGTTCAATGATTTCTTTGGATATTTTAGAAAATAATGGTTGACAAATAATTCAATATGTAATATATTACTAATATAAGGAGGGATTGGAAAGGAGGTGAAAGAAACGGAAAAGGTCAAGTTGGTCATCGAGATGCGGGACCGTGCCTATGCGCAGAGACTGGCGCAAAGATTATGTGAGCTTTGCAGCGGACTTGAAATCGAAATCTGCCGTAAGGGAGAATTCTGCGAATGGAATGATACGGCGGATGGATATCATCTTTACGGCGGCTGTGATATCCTGCTCAGCGACAGCGAGCGAGCTTGCTACGGCCTTCCGGAGCATACAGCGTTTTTAAAACTGCGGAGACAGGAAATTTTTTTGCCCGCGCCGAGGATTTTGGAGCTGATTGCCATGGCCTATGAGAAAAAAACAGGGCGGGGTTTTCTCTTAAAGTCTGAGTCTGACGCGCAAATTCTCTCCTTCTGCGCGGAACAGGGCGGCGCGGGCGTGACCGCGATCTGCGTGACGACGGCAAGGCTTTTGGCGGGGATGCAGGAAGGAGCGGTGCTTTATCTGCAGCTGCTTCCGCCCGACGCGGCATGGGAATCCGCGTGCCTGGACTGGAAACTTTATACGAAGATCAGTCAGCCGCCTCTGCGTCCGTACGCGGAGCTGGAATATCGTCTGCGCCGCGGAGAGGCCTGCAGACTGCAGCCTTATCTTGCGAGAGACAGTTACGCTCTGCATTATTTGAGTCTGCATCGAGAAAGGCAGCTTTTGGAAGCCTTGCTTGCCTGCAGCGGAGATTTCTCGTGGATTTTGGCGGACTGCGGCAGCGGAGCGCCTATGCCCGCGAGTAAAAAACACTTTTGCGTCCGTAACGCGCTGGATTTGCGCTGCGGGATGACGCGGGAGATGACGAGCGGTGAGGAAAAACTGCCTGCGTTGTCCGCGCCGGAAAAGATCGATATTCAAAACCGGGGGGAAGCTTATTGCAGGAGCGAGAATGCCTTTACATTGTCCGAGAGTCCGGAAAGTTTTGAGGCAGCAAGAGAGGCAGTGATGCCGGATGGCTGTATTGAGATTTCGATGCAGGGACGATTCGCAAGAGACCTTCGAAGGATGTCACAGCAGTTAAATTTTTTTGCGCTATGAATGTAAGAATAAGCTAGATAAGGAAGAAGGAGGATACCTTGAAGGAGAGTTGTACAAAAAATGACAACAGAAAGAAATACTTTTTTAGAAGAAAATCTGGCGCGGGTTCGCCTGCGATTCTCAAAGGAAACCGAACTGGATGACGAGCGCGCGCTGCGCTTGATTACCGAGACCGTCTTTGATGACCCGCAGGCCTGCGGCATGCCGCAGGCTGTACTGGAAGACTGTATGCGGAAGATTTTTTGGAAAACAAGGCGCAAACTGAATCTTTTAGATCCTCTGCTGCAGGATGATGAGGTCACCGAGATCATGGTCAACGGACCACAGAGCATCTTTGTTGAGCGCTGCGGCAGGATTGAGCGCTATCCGTATTGCTTCGATTCGGTCGGCGAGCTGGAGGAGGTTCTGCGCGGCATCGCGGGACAGGTACATCGGGAGATCAACGAGATGCATCCGATTGTCGATGCAAGGCTGCCGGACGGCTCGCGTGTCAACGGTGTCTATAAGAATGTCGCGATTAACGGGCCTGTGCTGACAATCCGAAAATTCTCAGAGGGCTTCATGCATCTGGCGGATTTAGAGGCGAACGAGACGGTTTCACACAGCGGCGCGCGGCTGCTTACAAAGCTGGTGAGAAGCGGATATAATCTCTTTGTCAGCGGCGGAACCTCGTCAGGCAAGACGACGCTCCTGAACGCGCTCGCGGAGGCAATCCCCCGCCAGGAACGCGTTGTGGTCGTCGAAGACAGCATGGAACTCAAGATGCGTGAAATTGAAAACATCGTCCATATGGAATGCCGCAGCAGCAACGCGGCGGGCAAAGGCGGTGTCTCGATGGCGGATCTGATTCGCAGCAGCCTTCGGATGCGGCCCGACCGCATCATCGTCGGAGAGGTGCGCGGCGCGGAGGTCATGGATATGCTTAACGGCATGAATACCGGACACGCGGGGATGAGCACCGGACATGGAAACTCGGTGGAGGGGATGCTGAAGCGTCTGGAATCCATGTATCTGATGGCGATGCCGCTGGCCATCGACGCGATTCGGGCACAGATCGCGGCAGGCATTGACATTATGGTACATATCGAAAAGCTGGAAGGCGGGCAGCGTAAAGTGACAGATATCGTGGAACTTGTGGATTACCATGAAGGCAAATTTGTATTGAATCCGCTGATGCGGCTGGAGGCGGACGGCTGCCTCGCGGAGACCGAAAATTCCCTGGTGCATACCAGAAAATTGAAACTGAAAGGAGAGGAGCATGTGTGAAAGCTATGAAAAAGCTGCCTTGCCGCTCGAAAGCAAGCTTCGCTTCGCGGTCTGCGCGCTGACCGCGGGCTGCAGCGTAGGTCTGCTGTTTTACGACCGGATTGCCGCGGCGCTGCTGTTAAGCGTACTGCTGCTTGGCTTCTTCCCGCTTTATCGCGAGCGAGAGAGAAAAAAGAGACAGGATGCGCTGTTGCTGCAGTTTCGGGATGTACTCTATGCGCTTTCCTCGTCGGTTTCCGCGGGCAGACCGATGACAGAAGGTCTCGCGGAGGCGGAGAATTTTTGCGGCAATACCTATACGGAGCAAGATGACATCATGCGGGAGCTGGCTTATATGCGGAAACGCACCCAGCAGAGCGGCGAGGATGATCTGTTCGTTTTGCGCGACTTCGCGGCGCGGAGCGGACTTTCGGATATCGCGGATTTTGTCAACGTTTATGAAATCTGCAGAGAGTCCGGTGGAGATCTCTCGCGCGCGATGAACCGCGCGGCTTCGATTATCGGCGATAAAATTCAGCTTGAGGCAGAGTTGAAGGCTCTGATGGCACAAAAGGCTTTTGAAAGCAGAATCGTGGCAGGCGCGCCGTTTGCTATGGTACTTCTGATGCGCGTGACGGCCCCATCCTATATGCGGGTGATGTATGAAACAAGCAGCGGTCTTGTCATCACAAGCATCTCACTCCTGCTGATCGCCTGCGCGTTCTGGCTGATGGAAAGGATCAATCAAATTGAAATCTAAACAGAAAAAACTGCGGGAGGCACAGCAGACCGAAATCCTGTATACCTTGCCGGGCTTTCTCAATCAGCTGCTGCTGCTTGTCGGAAGCGGCATGGTTCTTACAGACGCGCTGCGGCGCATTGCTGACGGCTATATGGCGCTGCCGCCGAAGGAGCAGAACTATTTTACGGAGTCCTTCACGCAGCTTTGGCAGGAGAGCGCGCGCACAGGAGAGAGTCTACTGGCAGCGTTTCGCCGTTTCAGCCGGTTCTCGCATGTGAAGGAGCTGAACCGCGTGACCGGTATTTTGGAAGAAAATCAAACGAAGGGCAGCGCGCTGTGGGAGAAACTGCAGGAACAAAGCGAGGCCTTATGGACAGCGCGTAAGCAGATCACGCTCGCGAGGATCAGAATGGCAGAGAGCAAAATGAGCTTTCCGCTCGGGATTTTTCTGATTGCCTTGATTATGATGACCGCGGCACCTGCGATGCTGCAGATGTAAATCCGCGGACATCGTGACAGGAAGCTCGCGGCGCGGAAAGGAGAAAAAATGAAAGAGAAAAGAAGCATTATACGAAAACGACTGCGGATGAACCGCCGCGGTATGGAAATGATTCAAGTCGCGATTCTCATCGCCATCGCAGTGACCTTAGGTCTGATTTTTAAGACACAGATTACGGACTTTGTCGAGGATACCTTTGGGTCTCTCAGCAATGCCAAGTTTTGAAGAAGGGTGAGAGCAGGAGATGAAATTCATAGAAGCGACCTTTTTGTTTCCGTTGACCTGCCTGATCATGATCGCACTGATTACCTTGATGCTGCAGTTTTACCAAGAACTTTCCATACAGATCGCGACGCATGATGAAACACGTTATCAGATGTTTTCACCGATGGAGAGCAATTGGATCCGCTTGCAGGACCGCTTGCAGCAGGGAATCGAAGGCGAAGGGCAGGAGGAGATCGATTGAAACGGCTGCATAATAAAAGGGGTTCCTATATCATCCTGCTGACCATCAGCCTCTGCGCGATGATGATTTTGGTCTACGCGGTGTTTTACGCTTCGGGACAGGCGGCAATCGGCAGCACCGTACGCAGCTTCGGGGCACTTTGGGGACGCAGCGTCCTGGGAGAGTACGACCGCGTGCTCAAGGAACGTTACGGCATCTTCGCCTTTTACGCGGACCCGCTGCTGACGGAGCGCAAGCTGGATGCCTATACAGACTATACCTGCCGCGGGAAAACCTATCTACATAGCCAGGGGGCGAGGGTTGAGCTGGAGGGTTACAGCATCACCGAAGCGGAGAATTTTGAAACGCAGATCAAGGAAGCGGTGCTTGCCGGTATCAGACCAAGCCCCTTATCCGCCCCGCCCGCGGAAACGAGCGGAGAGGCAGGGAACGGGAACCGAAGCATCAGCAGCCGATGGATCTTGGACAGTCTGCCATCCGCGGGAAGCAGTCAAGGGGTGGATGTGGCGGCGCTGATTCGGCAGATAAAGGCAGAAATCTCTCTGAAAAGCATGCTTTCCCGCGCGGCGGATGCACAGTATATTTTTACATATTTTCGCCACGCGCTGTCCGATGAAGCGCAGGTACGGCAGCTCGGGGATACCTTCTTTCAAAACGAAATCGAGTATCTGATCAGCGGCAAACCGGATGACGCGCGCGCAAGAAATTATGTGCGTAGACTGATGAAGCTCCTGCGCAACGGCCTGAATCTTGTATATCTGTACAGCTGCCCCGAAAAACGAGAAGCAGCGCTGGCCGCGGCGCAAGTCCTCACACCGGGACCCGCTGCCGCCCTGACGCAGGCACTGATTCTTGAAAGCTGGGCGCTCTTGGAGGCAGAGAATGATCTTCGGATTTTGGAAGCCGGAGAGGGGGTGGCAATCATCAAGCGGGACGAGAACTGGGCTGTTTCCCTCGAAAATGTACTGGCACTCGATTTCAGCGGAGAGGAGGGAGAGGGCGGCGGGGCTGACAGTGCCGAAGGAGAAGCTTCGCAAAAAAAGCTTTTGGACGGTTTTGTCAAGCCGCGCCAAATGGAGGGGCAGTGCTACGAGGATTACTTGAAGCTCTTCGTCGCGGCATTACCGCAAAAAACACGGGTGCTGCGCATGATGGATTTGATACAGATCAATCTCAAGTATCTGTATCACGAGAGCTTCCTGTTGGCAGATTATTATATCGGTTTGCGATATACTCTGCAGATCAATGGAAAAGCATATGAATTTACGGAAACTTATCAAAAAACAGGAACCAAAAAAGAAACGTCGTAGCAAAAGAGGCAGTTATCTTGTGGAAGCTGCCTTGACGCTGCCGGTTTTTATCCTTTGCATCGTCGCGCTGGCGCTGGTAATCCGCGTCATCGGCATCTGCGAAAACATCAGCTACGTGACCTGTCAGGAAACCAGAAAGATAGCTTTAAACGCTTATCATGATTTGAACGCAGTTTCCCTTTGCAAATGGAACCTTACTGCCGCGGTACGAAAGGAAAATCCCGCGTTAAGGCAGTTTCGAGTTCAAAATTTTGACTATCTTTACGAGGACACTACGGACGGGCTGCGGATGCGGGAATTGATCGCTGTCGATACCAAAGCTGAATTTGAAGTCAAAAATCCCATCGGCATTTACGGAAAAATTGTATTCACCCAGGGACTTTTGTGCAGAGGATTCACCGGCGCGGAGCGAAGCTGTCAACCTCTGCCGGCGCGCGCTTTTTCGGAGGGTGGAAGCAGCAGGCTTGTGATTGTTTTTCCAAAATACGGATATCGCTATCACAGCAGGAGCTGCCGCTATGTGCGGCAATATGAAAAAGAAAACAGCTATCGGCTGGAAATGCAGCAGAGGGACGCGCAGGGCAAGGGCTATACCGCGTGTCTGATCTGCGGAGGAGATTTAGATGAAACATACGGTGACAGTTAGCTTGAAAAAGGAAAATCTTGACGCGGTCTTTATGCGGGAAATTCTGCTCAGCGGAAGCTGCGAAGCCATTTTGCCGATGAATCTTTACCGCGGCAAAAAATACTGCTTCGGCGTCTATCATACGGAGGGCTTTCGCTGCTTAGGGCAGTGCGAATCTTTTACCGCTGAGCAGATTCTGCAGATCGCGGAGGCACTTTTTCACATGCGGGAGGAATGTCGGGATCATCTGCTGTTTCCGACAGATTATGTACTGAATCTGAGTACCCTGTATGTGCGGCGCGACCTTTCGGAACTGCGCTTACTGTTTATTCCCGCGCGAAAAGGGTTAAATCCGCGAAAAACATTGCAGTATCTGCTGCAAAGCATGAAAGCGCTGACCTCGCCCTATGGGGTGGAATATCTGTGCGCGCTCCAGGAGCTGCTGCAGGGAGCTTCGATGAAGCCGGAACAGATAGCAGGACGGCTGCAGCAGTGGAGGGCGGAGATCAGAAACAGCGGCATCTGCTAAAACAGCGCTGCCGCGCCTGCCGAAAAGTTCCGCGCATAAACCTTGCGAAATCCGCATATATCGAAAAGAAGAGATGACAGAAATTTAAGCTCTGTTTGGGCGCGTGAGCGGAAAGCAAGGAGGAAGCGAGATGACGGGCAGGAAGTTCAGGAGAAAGGTCAGAAAAAGAAAAGGCGCGGTTGGAAATTCGAGGATGAAATTCGGCTTGTTTTTTGGTATAATAGCTTTGACGGTCGGACTTGGATTTTTAACCGCGCGTTTTGCCATCGGGCCACTGATTGGCTTCCACGCGGAGAAAAGCCCCATTCAGGAGCTTGCGGAGCGAAAGGAAACCGCGGAGCAGCAAAAGCAGACTGCCGCGGCGGAGGAAGAAGCCTCCGCCCAAACAACGGCGGACGAACAAACAGACAAAGGAAGCGCGGGAAGCACCGCGGAAAAAACGGAGACGAAAAGCGAGGAAAACGGCGGATCCACGCAGGCAGGTTATGCTTTGCAGTTTGGCGCGTTTTCGTCGAAAGCTGCCGCGCAGAGTCTGTCTGACGCGCTGCATGAAAAAGGAATTGACACGAAAATCGTCGAACTCGATGGCGTTTTTAAGGTTCTGAGTCCGGTCAGCGAAGGGAAGACGCAGGCGCTTGCCGCGCTGGAAAAAGTAAAGGAAAAAGCGGTCAGCGAAGTATTTATCACAGAGGAACCGGCATGAAGGAAATCTTACTCGCGGAAAATTCCGGCTTCTGCTTCGGCGTGAAGCAGGCCATGGAAAAAACCGAAAAGGAAATTGAAAAAAAACAACGAAACGAGACCGCAGGTGCTTTGTATACCTGGGGGCCTTTGATTCATAATCAAACGGTGACGGACGCGCTGCGGGCACAGGGCGTGCGCATCGCTGAAAATCTGGATGAAGTGACAGCGGAGGATACGTTGATCGTCCGCTCACATGGGGAAGCACGCGCCTTTTTTGAAGAGGCGGACAGACGAGGAATTCACGTTGTGGATGCGACCTGTCCTTTTGTCAAAAAAATTCACGACTTGGTGGAGGAGGCCTACGGCAAGGGATACCGGATTATAATTCTCGGTGACGCGCAGCATCCGGAGGTGCGGGGCATCAACGGCTGGTGCGAAAACAGCGCTTTGGTGGTGCCTACCGCGGAAGCGGTACGCGAGATCAAGGAGGACAAGCTCTTTGTAGTCTGTCAGACTACGATTCGCAGGGAATTGCTTGATGAAGTCAGCGCCGTATTGCGTTCTGAGGGAAAGCAGGCCGAAATCCACAACACCATCTGCGGCGCGACCACACTGCGCCAAAATAGCTGTATGAAATTGGCAAAAATATGTGATTGCTTCATTGTGATTGGAGGAAAAAACAGCTCGAATACGCAAAAATTAGCTGAGATTGCAAAAAAAACCTGCAAAAAAGTATATTTTGTTGAAAAAATCGAAGATTTACCGTTGCACAAAATCGCAAAATATAATAAAATAGGAGTTGCAGCAGGTGCATCGACGCCTGAATGCGTAATTAAGGAGGTTATTGCTACCATGAGTGAAAACATCACTGAAATGAACATGATGGACTTAATGGACGACATCGAAAAGTCCTTAAGACTACCAAGAATCGGCGAAACTGTTAACGGAAAGGTACATCAAGTTACTGACAAAGAGATCATCGTTAACATGGGATGCAAAAAAGACGGAGTGATTCCGAAAGAAGAAGTAACATTGGAAGGAGACCAGAAGCTGACAGATTTATTCAAAGAGGGCGATGAAATCCAGGCGAAAGTTATCAAGACAGATGACGGCGACGGCGTGATTTTACTTTCTAAGAAGAAATTAGAAGTGAATGAACACTGGAATGAAATTGTTGAAGCACTTGAAAACAAATCTATCATTAACGTGAAAGTGGTTAAGCAGGTGAATGGTGGCGTAATTGCGGCATATAAAGAAGTATCCGGATTTATTCCTCTGTCCCAGCTTTCCGACAAATATGTTGAAAACGCGGAAGAGTTTATCGGTCAGGAACTTCCGGTCAGAGTGACCAGAGTGGATCAGAAGAGAGGCAGAGCTGTATTCTCCCACAAGATCATTCTTACAGAAGAAAAAGAACAGAGAATGAAAGAAGTCTGGGACAAGCTGCAGGTCGGCGATATCGTAGAAGGTACGGTAATGAGATTTACCGACTACGGTGCGTTCGTAGATCTGGGCGGCATCGACGGACTGCTTCACATCTCCGAAATTTCCTGGGGTAAGCTGAAACACCCGCAGGAAGTTCTTTCCATTGGCGACAAGGTTAAGGTTAAGATTTTATCCATGAATGATGAAAAGGGTAAGATTTCCTTAGGCTTAAAGCAGACAACACCGGAACCATGGTCTGTGATCAACGAAAAGTATCAGATCGGACAGGTCGTAACCGGTAAGGTTGTGCAGATTAAAGAATACGGCGCGTTCGTAGAGCTGGAACCTGGCCTTGACGGACTGGTACATATCTCCGAAGTTGCTCACAAGAGAGTGAACGACATCGCGGACGAATTAACCGTTGGACAAACTGTAGACGCGAAGATTCTCGACATCGATACCGAGAGAAAGAGAATCAGTCTCAGCATCAAGCAGACTCTGGATGTTCCCGCAGAAGAAGCGGAAGATGATTATCCGGAAGAAGACGAAGAATAAGCAAAGCTTTGACAAAAAGAGAGCCGTTTCGCGGCTCTCTGCTTTTGTTTTTGGACTTTTGCGGGCAGTCACTCACGCTTTTATCTTTGGTTCCGGCAGCTTGGGATTGACCCATACCGTACGGTTATTGGTGAAAACGACCATGCCGGGTTTGGCGCCTGCCGGTTTTTTGACATATTTGACCGGTACGTAATCGACCGGCACGTTTTCGGAGCCGCGCGCCTTGCTGTGGTAGGCTGCGATTGCCGCCGCTTCAAAGATCGCGGCTTCGTCCGGCTGAGCGCCACCGCACTGCACGATAACGTGGGAACCCGGAATATCTTTGGTATGCAGCCATAGATCTTTATTCCCTGCGGTCTTGAGTGTCAGAATGTCATTTTCCTTATTGTTGCGGCCGACCAGGACGGTCATGCCGTTGGTCAGCGTGTATTTGTACGGTTCCGGTTTGTATTTTTTTTCGCGGAAGCCGCCGGCCTGCTTGCGGCGGCGCAGATAGCCGGTTTCAACCAGTTCCGCGCGCAGGGCTTCAATCTCCTTCACATCCTCTGTGTTTTCCAAAAAGGAGAGGACGGATTCCAGATAGTTGATTTCACCGTCGTTTTCGGCAAGCTGAATTTGCTTTTCTTTGACAGCAGTCTTGGCCTTCGCGTACTTCTTAAAATAATGCTGCGCGTTTTTGGCAGGCGGCAGCTTGACGTCCAGCGGAATTTCGATTTCCTTGCCGTCGTAATAGTTGAGAACGCGAACAGAGCGCATCCCCGGCTGTACCAGATGCAGGTTCGCGGTCAGAAGTTCACCGAACAGCCTGAGATCTTCGGAGTTCTCTGCCTTGAGAAGATCCTCGGAAAGGCGTTTTTTCTTCAGGTACATCTTATCAAGACTTGCCGTTACCGCTTTGATCAGGTCGTGCGATTTTTGCCGGCCTTGATTCGAGGATTCTTTTTTGGAAAAATAATAGGCGAGCGCGGCACTCATGCTGTCAAAGGACAGTTCCGCGCAGCTTGCTTCGTAGTCGGTCAGCGGTACCGGATAGAATTCTACCGGATGCTGTTTCTCATCCTCGTAAACATAGGCGGCAGTGATGCCTGCCTCAATCTGCGCCTTGACCTGTTCAAAATAGGCGGCTCGGTCCGAACCTGTGTGCAGCGCCAATTCTCCGGCAAAGGCCGGAGAGATACCGCCAACCGATCGGAGTATGACCTTGCTGTCCTGCGGCAGAGCCGCGACGGCTTCCGCGGTAATTTCGCGAAACGGCTGCTTGTCCTGTGCCGGCGGGTATTGATAAATAAGACCCGGCAGGATCTGCCGCACACGGTTGACATCAAAGGAAACCCGCTTGATGGCATCGATGATTTTGCCGCTCGCCAGATCGACCAGCACGATATTGCTGTGCTTGCCCATGATCTCAAAGATCAGCTTTTTGGAAACCGTAAAGCCAAGTTCATTTAGGGTTTCCAGTGAGATTTCGATGATACGTTCCGAATCCTTTTGCTTAACAGCGGTAATGCGCCCGCCTTGCAGATGCTTGCGCAGCAGCATGCAGAATGAAAGCGGAGCCGGCGGATTGACCGGATTGGATTCGATGAAATGCAGCCGCGCGTGTGCCGAGCCTGCGGAGGCGAAGAGCTTGCGGTTGCCGTTTTTGGTATGGATATGAAAGACCAGTTCATCCGCCTCCGGCTGATAAACCTTTTCGATTTTTCCCAGTAAAATATTGTTTTGCAGTTCCCGGACGACCGCCCGGGTAACGATTCCGTCGTAAGCCACAGAGTTTCTCCTTTCGGTTGCTGCGTGTTCGGATCTTGCGTGTGACGCAGAAAAAGAACACTTGTTTTTCGTCGATTTTTGTGGTAAAATGATAATCACAAGAGGACGAGTCAGAGAGCGGTTGAACCCCGAGAGGGGGTGATGCAATATGTCGGACTACGAAATACTGATGATAGGGTTAACCTTTACAAGTATTGTTGTATCCTTACTGATTGCATACATAAAAAAATAACCGCTCCACGGCAAGGTCAGCGGTTATTTTAGAAAATAACTAACGTGGTCAGCCGTTCGGCTTTCCTCTTGGTCTCATTTTATCACAGAAAAAATAAAAATGCAAGCAATACATAAAAAGGAGGCATCGCAGGATGGAAAAAAGATTTTTATGCGGGGAAGAGGTTTCTCTGCTCGGCTTTGGCGCGATGCGCCTGCCAACCCAGGAGGATGGCACGATTGACCGCGTGAAGGCGGGCAGGCTTGTCGATACGCTGTATCAAAACGGCGTGAACTATTTTGACACAGCCTATGTGTATCATCAGGGAGAATCTGAAGAATTTTTGGGCGAAGCACTGCGAAAATATCCGCGGGACAGCTTTTATCTGGTAACCAAGACCCCGGGACATCTGATCAATCCAAACTATGATCCGGTGGAAGCGTTTGAACGACAGCTGCGGCGCTGCGAAACGGATTATTTCGATTTTTATCTGCTGCACAATGTCATGGAAAGCAGCCTGCCGACGTATACAAATCCTGACCTGCGTGTCATGGATTACTTATTGGAACAGAAAGCCAAGGGACATATCCGTCACCTGGGAATTTCTTCGCATGGGCAGCTGTCGATGCTGGAAAGATACATGAAAGAATACGGCAAGGAGATCGAATTCGTCCAGCTGCAGATCAATTATTTGGACTGGAGTCTCCAACAGGCAAAAGAAAAATACGAGATGGTTACCGAACTGGGACTGCCGATCATCGTCATGGAGCCGTGCAGGGGCGGCAGACTGGCAGCGCTGGACGCGGCCAGCGAGCAAAAGATGAAAACTTTGCGTCCGCAGGATTCCGTTCCGTCCTGGGCGTTCCGATTTGCCGGCAGTCTGCCGAACGTTTCCGTCGTGCTCAGCGGTATGAGCAGCATGGAACAGGTAGAGGACAATCTCAAAACATTCTGCCATTTTGAGCAGCTCAGCGAGACAGAGCAGGCTTTGCTGGCGGATATCGCGCGGAGCATGATGGATATCGTGCCATGTACCGCTTGCCGTTACTGCTGTGACGGCTGCCCGGTGCAGTTGGATATTCCATACCTTTTGAAGATCTATAACGACGCGAAATTCAGCCCGACGGTTATGAACGGTATGCTGATCAATGCTTTGCCGAAGGAAGCACAGCCTGCGGCCTGTATTGACTGCGGCGCGTGTGCCCAGGTCTGTCCGCAGCACATCGACATTCCGGCTGCGCTCGCGGACCTGACAAAAATAATTGCCGAGGGGCCGGATTGGGCAAAAGTCAGCGCAGAACGCCTGAAACGGGATCGAAAGTAAGAATATTTACAAATTTTGATAATTTTATGACAGAAGCCCCTTGCCAAGGAGCTTCTTTTTCGGTACAATATTCTTCGGAATCATACAGAAAACATAGAAAAAGTGAGGTAAATGGGTATGATCAAAAGTATGACAGGCTTCGGCAGAGGAGAATATACAGATGGTAAGCGCAATATGGTGGTCGAGATTAAGACCGTCAATCACCGCTATTCGGATATTACCATCAAGATGCCGCGCCGCTATTCTTTCGCGGAAGACAAGATCAAGAGCGCGATCAAGGCACACATTCGCCGCGGCAAGGCGGATGTTTCCATCATGGTAGAAAACATCGGCGACAGCGATGTAAGCATCCAGCTCAATGAGGCTCTGGCGAAACAGTATTTAGAAAAAATGCTGAGTCTGCGCGGTGCGCTCGGCAAGCCGGAGGGTTTTGACGATCAGCTCACATTGCTGCAGATCGCGGCTCTGCCGGATGTGATGAAAGCAATTCCCGCGGTTGAAGATGAAGAAGAGATCATCAAGGCTCTTCTGATTCCGACTGTGCAGGCTGCAGAAAATCTGGACCGCATGCGCGCGGCCGAAGGACAAAAACTGGCGGAGGATCTGCTTGAAAAAGGGGAGCATCTCAAGCAACTGCTTGACAAGATTACAGAACGCGCGCCGCAGGTAGCTGTAGATTATACGGCAAAGCTGCGGGAACGCATCACCGAATTGATCGGAAACAATGTACAGATCCCGGAGGATCGCATTCTGGTGGAGGCGGCGATTTTCGCGGATAAATGCGCGATCGACGAGGAAATCACCCGATTGAACAGCCACATCCTGCAGCTGCGGGATATTGTGACCCAAAGCACGCAGCCGGACGGCAAAAAGCTGGACTTTCTCGTGCAGGAAATGAACCGGGAAGCCAATACCATCGGCTCCAAGGCGAACGATATTACCATCACCGGTTATATGCTGGATCTGAAGAGCGAAATCGAGAAGATTCGCGAACAGGTGCAGAATATCGAGTAAAATCGCGCTGCGAAAATAAATGATGACGAAAAAAATTGAGTGAACTACTTGAAACGAGTGGTATTTTGTGATAAAATAATATTTCAGATTTATGAAGATTTACAGATGACAGACAGCAGGAGTTTTTATGTATTTAAAAGAAAAGCATAAGGGAAAATTATTTATTCTTTCCGGACCATCCGGCGCGGGGAAGGGTACCATCTGCAAGGAGCTGCTCGCGCAGACGGATTTGGAGCTGTCCGTTTCCATGACGACCAGACAGCCCAGAGAGGGTGAAATCCACGGGGTACATTATTATTTTGTAACCGAGGAAGAATTCGTGAAGCGAATCGGCGCGGACGGATTCTTGGAGCATGCCGAGGTCTACGGCAGACGGTACGGAACTCCCAAAGAACCTGTCATCGATAAATTAAAGCAAGGCATCGATGTGATATTGGAAATCGATATTCAAGGCGCCTTGAAGGTGAAGGAGAACTATCCGGACGGCGTATTCATCTTTATTTTGCCGCCTTCTATGGCGGAGCTGCGCAAACGCCTGACCGGACGCGGAACCGAAACGGCGGAAGCCATCGAGATGCGCCTTGGGGAAACCTTGAAGGAACTTTCCTTTATCGAAAAATATGATTATTGTGTGGTGAACGGAGAACTGGACGAGGCCGTAGCGCGCGTCAAAGCAATCGTAATCGCGGAGCATTCCAGAGTCACCATGACTGCTGACGAATTGGTTGAAAAGTATAAGGAGGAATGAACCATGTTATACCCATCCATTAACGAGATCAGAAAAAAGGCGGACAGCCGTTATACGCTGGTGATTTTGGCCGCAAAAAGAGCGCGTGACATCATCGACGGCAAACCGATCCTGACTGATGTGGACATCGACAGACCGGTTTCCATCGCCGCGCATGAGATCGCGGAGGATCTGATTACCTATCGCAGAAACGAAGACGATTTATAGAAGTAAACGGCAGACTTTCTGCTAATATCAACGAATATCAACGAAAACCGATAACAAACGGCCCCTGAAGAAAATTCTTGCAGGGGCTTTTTGTAAGGATACATCGGTAAGAACAAATTGGCAGGCGGACAGGAGAACGCGATGGAACCGAGCGCATTTGAAAAAAAATACATGAGTCGCTTCAACGCGCAGCAGCGAAAAGCGGTGAGGCAAGTGGATGGGCCGGTACTGCTGCTCGCAGTGCCGGGCTCCGGCAAAACGACGGTACTGGTGACACGTCTGGGGTATATGGCGCTTTGCTGCGGAATCAAACCGGAAGAGATCCTTACCGTTACCTATACGGTCGCGGCAACCGGGGATATGAGGGCAAGGTGCGCAGAGCATTTCGGAGAAGATCTGGCAAAGCAATTTGAATTTCGGACGATTAACAGCACCTGCGCCAAGATCATCCAATATTACGGAAGGCAATACGACAGAAGCCCTTTTGCCTTGGTGAGTGATGAGAAACAGATAACGGCGCTCTTGTCTGCCGTTTATCAAGAGGTCCAGCGGGAGTACCCGACAGAAAGCGACCTCAAAAGTGTACGAACGCTGATCATCTATATCAAAAATATGATGCTGACGGATGAAGAAGTCAGGCAGCTTGCCGCAAAGCTTGAAGAACCGATCAACATCGCGGAGATTTATCAAAAATATTGCCGCGCGATGCGGGAGAATCAGTGGATGGACTATGATGATCAGATGATTTACGCATACCGGATGCTTTGTAAGCATCCACAGATTTTACGGCATTTTCAGCAAAGATATCGTTATTTTTGCGTGGATGAAGCGCAGGATACCTCAAAAATTCAGCATGCGATTCTTGCTTTGCTTGCCTCTGCGTCCGGCAATCTGTTTATGGTCGGGGACGAAGACCAGAGCATCTACGGTTTTCGCGCCGCATACCCGCAGGCATTGCTGGATTTTGAACAAGACCACCCGGGCGCGAAGGTTCTGCTGATGGAGGAAAATTTTCGCTCAGATGCAGGCATCGTGCAGGCGGCAGATCGTTTTATACAAAAAAATACATTTCGGCATGTAAAACGTATGAAGGCGGCACGTGGGTCATCGGCATCCATACGTGAAATCCCGCTCAGAAGCAGAGGACAGCAGTATACTTACCTTGCCAGGGTGGCGGCAGACTGCGACAGACAGACTGCGGTGCTGTATCGGGATAACGAATGCGCGCTGCCGCTCATCGATCTTTTGGAGAGAAATGGGATTGATTACCGGATGCGGCAGATGGAGATGACCTTCTTTTCGCATCGCATTGTTTCAGATCTGACGTGTGTGCTGCGTCTGGCAATCGATCCGTATGATACAGAGGCTTTTTTACAGGTGTATTACAAACTCGGCACCTATATCAAAAAGGCAGACGCCCAGCACATTGCGGAACTCAGCCGTCAACGGCACATGCCTGTTCTTGATGCGGCTCTCGAGTGCGGCAGGCTGAACGCGCATGCTTTGGCCGGCACAAAAACGCTGCGAACGCATTTGCGGAATATGTTGAACGAACGTGCGGACAAGGCGCTTTACCGGATCACGGAATACCTCGGCTATGCGGATTATTTGACGCGCAGCGGCATCAACGGTGAAAACAAGCTTGCGATCCTCCGGACGCTTGCGAGCCGCGAAGCATCTCCGGCGGCGTTTCTGGCACGCATGGAAGCTTTGCAGGAGATTATTCAACAAAAAGAAACCAATCCCGACTGCCAGGTTTATCTTTCCACGATCCACGCCAGTAAGGGATTGGAATACGATACGGTTTATCTGATGGATGTGATCGACGGCATCCTGCCGGAACAGGTTCCGGCGAGCCAACGGTTCGCCTCAAAAAAGGAAAAAGAAATTTATGAGGAAGAACGACGACTTTTTTATGTCGGTGTAACACGTGCGAAGAATCGGTTGTACCTGTTTACTGCAAATCGAAAGTCTACTTTCTGTGAGGACTTTTTTGGAAAAGGGGCAAAGAAACAGGCAATCGACTTCAAGGCGTTAAAATCGACATCGTCGAGTACGCAGACAGACAATGCGCGGCGTGAGGAAATTTGCAGGCAATTCCATGAACAGTTTGACGTGGGAAGCATTGTGACACATTTCAAATTCGGGGAAGGTGTGATCCTGAAGATCACAGAAAAACAGATTGTCGTGCAGTTCGCGGACAAGACGCGGAGGCTGGATCTATTTTTGACAGCGCAGAAGCAGCTGGTGCGGTAAAACCGCATTTTTGCAGGAGCTACATTTAAAACGGACGCAATTTTGCCGCGTGGCAGGAATGCGCCCGTTTTTTTCGCGAAATCTTCACATTTTTGGAACGGCGGAGGAACGCTTACGGACGCTTGGAGGAACAGCAGCGTCCTATAATGGGCTTATCCGAGGCGGTAAGACTTCGGAGAAACAGAATGAATGAAATTTGGGAGGTAACCATATGTATTTTGACGCGATTGTAAAACTGATTTCTGAACGTACCGGCTGTGATCCGGCAGCAATCAAACCGGAGAGCAAGTTTACGGAGATCGGCATCGACTCTTTAGACACCGTAGAGATTCTGATGAGCTTGGAGGATGAGGTCGGCGTGGAGCTAGAGCTGGATCAGGCGGTAGAGACCGTAGCGGATCTGGACAAATTTATTCAGAGCAAGAAGGGTTAAGCAAAATGATTCAGTCAAAAATTTGTGAGCTGCTGGGGATTTCCTATCCGGTATTGCAGGGCGGGATGGCATGGATCGCGGACGGACGTTTGGCGGCCGCGGTATCCGAAGGCGGCGGTCTGGGCATCATAGCCGCCGGCAATGCCAACAGCGATGATGTCAGAGAACAGATCCGGATCGCGAGAAGTCTGACCCAAAAGCCAATCGGGGTGAACCTGATGCTCCTGAGCCCTTTTGCGGATGAAGTGGCAGAGCTTGTTTGCAGAGAAAAGATCAATGTAGTAACAACAGGCGCGGGAAATCCGTCCAAATACATGAAAGCCTGGAATGCGGCCGGTATCAAGGTCATTCCGGTCGTCGCGTCAGCGGCGATGGCGAAGCTGGTAACCCGCCTGGGAGCCTCCGCGGTGATCGCGGAGGGAGGCGAGAGCGGCGGACATGTAGGGGAACTGAGCACGATGGTTCTGGTCCCGCAGGTCTGCGACGCGACACCACTTCCGGTCATCGCGGCAGGCGGTATCGCGGACGGAAGAGGTCTGGCCGCGGCGTTGATGCTGGGTGCCTGCGGGGTGCAGATGGGTACCAGATTTTTGAGCGCGAAAGAATGCGGCATTCATCCGGTGTATAAAGAAAAAATCCTAAAAGCCGGAGATTTGTGTACTATGGTAACCGGCAAGCGGCTGGGACATCCGGTCAGAAGCCTGCGCACAAAGTTCGCCAGAGAATATTTTGAGGCGGAATATGGCGGCGCGAGCGAGGAAGCCCTGGAGGCCATGGCGTCGGGCGCCTTGCGCCTGGCGGCGCAAGAGGGCGATGAAACGCGAGGCTGTTTCTTGGCGGGACAGATTGCGTCCATGGTCAAAAAAGAACAGTCGGCAGCGCAAATCATAAAAGAAGTGACAGGAGAGGCAGAACCGATCCTTTTGAGGGCATCACAATGGGTAAAATAGCATTTGTTTTTGCCGGTCAGGGAGACCAGCATGCGGGAATGGGCAAGGAGTTCGCGCAAAACTATGAAGCGGCAGCCGCAGTCTTTCGCTGCTGCGACAGACTGCGGCCGGAAACCTCGCGGCAGTGCTTCTCCGGCAGTGAGGAAGAGCTGAAAGAGACGAAGCATACACAGCCTTGTTTGTTCGCCATGGAGATGGCTGCTTATGAAGTCTTAAAAGAAAAGGGCATTCGAGCGGACAGCATGGCCGGATTTTCGCTTGGCGAAGTGGCGGCAGCAGCCGCGGCAGGTGTTTTCGATTTGGAGACCGGTTTTCGTCTGGTGATGCGGCGCGGCGCGCTGATGCAAGAGGAAGCGGAAAACTTCGATACGTCGATGGCTGCGGTTCTGAAATTGCCTGCGGAAACCGTAAAACGTTTATGCGGAGAATTTTCACAGCTCTACCCAGTCAACTTTAACGGTCCGGAGCAGATCACAGTCTCTGGCTTGTCCACGCAGATGAAGCTGCTCGCTGACGCAGTCAAGCGAGAAGGCGGCAGAGCGATTCCGCTGAAAGTCAAAGCTGCGTTCCACTCACCCTTTATGCTGGAAGCCGCGGCAGGATTTCAAAAGGAGCTGGAGGCTGTCGAAGTCCGTCTGCCGCAGACTGTGCTCTACGCGAATATAAGCGGCGAACCCTATCCCAAAAGCGAAGCAAAAATCAGGCAGCTACTTTCCGCGCAGATTGCCGCGCCGGTACACTGGGAAGCCATCATCCGTCACATGATCGGAACCGGTATCGACACCTTCATTGAAATCGGACCGGGCAGGACTTTGACAAATATGATAAAAAAAATCGATGCTGAGGTCAAAGCCATGACGGCTGCAGAAGCATTGGAAGAAGCTTTCGCGTAAACGCGGAGGAAAGGGGAGAAACAGAACATGACAACCGACTTAAAGGGAAAAACCGCTGTCGTGACCGGAGGCTCTCGCGGCATCGGCGCGGCGATCACGCGGCAGTTCGCTGCCATGGGGGCTGATGTGGCAATCCTCTATGCAGGAAATCAACAGGCAGCAGAGGCGATTTGCGAGGCGTGTCAAACGGAATACGGCGTGCGGGCCAAAGCTTATCGCTGTGATGTTTCTAATTTTGAGGATACGAAAAAAACGATGACAGAAATCAAAAAGGATTTCGCGGACGTGCATATACTGGTAAACAACGCGGGCATCACCAAAGACGCGCTGACGCCGATGATGAAAGAAGAAGACTTTGACGCGGTATTGGATACGAATCTGAAGGGCGCATTCAACATGATCCGGCACACCTGTGGCTTTTTTATCAGAAAGAAAGAGGGCTGCATTATCAATATTTCCTCGGTAAGCGGACTGATGGGAAACGCGGGGCAGGCCAATTACGCCGCGGCAAAAGCGGGACTGATCGGCCTGACCAAGACCGTCGCGAAGGAGCTGGCGCCGAAGGGTGTGCGCTGCAACGCGATCGCGCCGGGTTTTGTCGCCACGGATATGACCGAAAAGCAAGGAGAGAACAAGCTGCTTGCCTGCATTCCGCTGGGCCGCATGGGGCAACCGGAGGAAATCGCGCAGGCAGCAGCCTATCTGGCGACAGCCTCCTATGTTACCGGCGAAGTTCTGCGTGTAGACGGCGGCCTCGCCATGTAGAGGAGAAAGGAAGCAAGAAGATGGAAAACAGACGAGTGGTCGTGACCGGCATGGGGACGATAAGCCCAATCGGTCATCACGCGCGTGCCGCGTGGGAAAGCATGAAGGCAGGAAAAAACGGAATCGGACCGATCACGCTGTTCGATACGACAAACTATAAAACGAAGCTGGCGGCAGAGGTCAAGGATTTTGATCCGCGGGAGTACCTGGAGGTCAACGATGTACTGAGAACTGACCGCAGCGTGCAATTCGCGGCAGCGGCAGCGCAGCAGGCAGCCGAAGAAAGCGGAATCGTGGGGACGATAGATCCGGAACGCTGCGCGGTTCTCTTTGGCAGCGGTATCGGCGGAATCCGCACGTTTGAAGCGGAGTACAGCAAGCTGCTGGAAAAAGGACCGCGTCGTGTATCCCCGCTGTTCATTCCGATGCTGATCAGCAACATGGCGTCCGGTATGATCGCGATGCGGCATGACTGCCGCGGCACAGCCATGCCGGCGGTCACCGCGTGCGCCTCCGGCTCCAATGCCATCGGAGAAGCCATGCGGCTGATCCGTCATGGGTATGCGGACGCTGTCATCACAGGCGGAACGGAGGCAGCGATCTGTCCGTCCGCGGCGGCAGGTTTTGTCAATATGCAGGCATTATCGACGGCAGAGAATCCCAATGCCGCGTCCCTGCCCTTTGACCGGCGCAGAGGCGGTTTTGTCATGGGAGAGGGGGCAGCGGCGCTGGTTTTGGAAGAGTACACGCACGCGAAAGCCAGAGGCGCGAAGATATACGGAGAGGTATGCGGTTACGGCAGCACCTGTGACGCCTATCACATGACCGCGCCGCATCCGCAGGCCAGAGGCGGCGCGCGCGCCATGCAGGATGCCATGAAGGAAGCGGCATACAGTGAAAAGGACGTGGTCTATATCAACGCGCACGGTACCGGAACGCCGATGAATGACAAGGTGGAAACGCTAGCAATTAAAAAGGCGCTGGGCGAGGAAGCAGCGAAAAAGGCGTATGTCAGCTCCACGAAATCCATGACCGGGCATATGCTGGGCGCCGCGGGCGCCATAGAGGCGATAGCCTGTCTGATGGCGCTGCAGGAAAAAATACTGCCGCCGACGATCAATCTGCAGAAGCAGGACGAGGCGTGCGATCTTTTCTGCGTGCCGAATCAGGCAATTGCAGCGGACATTACACTGGCGATTTCCAATTCTCTCGGCTTTGGCGGGCATAACGCGAGTCTCGCGTTTCGCAGAATATAGAAGAAAGGTCGGTCTGACAGATGAAAGAAGCAGATATTAGAAAATACGCGGGTCTGATGGAGGAGCTTGGCCTGACGGGTCTTGAAATCACCGAAGACAATCAGGTTGTAAGACTCGAACGCATCCTGCAGTCGGCGCCGACGATGCCGATGCTTTGTCCGCAGCCGATCCCGCAGGAAGATCCGGCGGGCGGCGAAAGAACGGAGAAGGAAGCGCCCGGCTCTTTTGCGGGCAGCGCGAAGACGCAGCGCGCGGCTGACGGCTGCGTCAGTATCAAATCGCCGCTGGTAGGAGTCTTTTACGCGGCACCGGCCGAAAACGCGCAGCCGTACGCGGCAATCGGCACGCATGTTAAAAAGGGGCAAACCCTCTGTATCGTGGAAGCGATGAAGCTGATGAATGAAGTGGCCGCGGAATGCGACGGAGTGATTACCGAGATTCTTGCGGAGAACGGTCAGCTGGTGGAATACGGTACCGAGCTGTTTCGCGTGCATCAAGATGGAGGAAGGAGTGCGGAGGCATGAATCAGGAAGAAATAAAGAAAATTTTACCGCATCGGGAGGATATGCTGCTGCTTGACGATGTGGAGACTGACGGAGAGACAGCAGTCGGACATTATCGGGTGCGCGGGGATGAATTTTTCCTGCGGGGACATTTTCCGGAGAAACCGGTTGTACCGGGCGTGATTTTATGTGAAATTCTGGCGCAATCCGCGTGCGCGCTCATGCAGGATCAGATGCGGACGGGGACGCTGCCCGTTTACACCGGCTTAAATCACGTGAAGTTTCGCAAGTCCGTCTTGCCCGGAGACCTGATCGAGACAAGCTGCCGCCTGACGCGCTGCAAGCATCCTTTTTATTTCGCAGAAGGAAAAGCGCAGGTGGGAGACGCGGTGTGCGTCACCGCGGAATTTTCGTTCGCGCTGAGAGAGGGTTCCGATGTTTTCTAAGATTCTGGTCGCCAATCGCGGCGAAATTGCTGTGCGCATCATCCGAGCGTGCCGGGAAATGGGCGTGGAGACGGTGGCGGTTTATTCCGAGGTCGACCGGCACGCGCTGCATGTCCTGCTCGCAGATGAAAGCTGCTGCATCGGTGGTCCGGAGGCGGCGTCCAGCTATCTGAATCAGAAGCAGATCATCGCGGCAGCCCTGCTTCACGGTGCGCAGGCAATCCATCCGGGATATGGATTCTTGTCGGAAAACGCGGATTTCGCGAGACTCTGCCGCAAAAACGGGCTGGTCTTTATCGGACCGGAGCCGGAGAACATGGAGAGACTCAGTGACAAGGCGGCGCTCAAGGAACTGATGCGGGAAGCGGGACTTCCTGTGATCCCGGGGAGCAAAACAGTCAAAACGCCGCAGGAGGTAAAACAGGAAGCGACGAAGCTCGGCTATCCTGTCATGCTCAAAGCCTGTGCGGGCGGCGGAGGCAGAGGTATTCGCCTGATTCACGCGGAAGCAGAAACGGAGGACGCGTATTTCGCGGCGACGAGCGAAGCCGTCAGCGCCTTCGGAGACGGAAGCGTATATCTTGAAAAATATGTGTTTCCGGCCAGACATGTGGAATTACAAATTTTGGCTGATGAAGCAGGCCATGTCGTCTGTCTGGGCGAGCGCGACTGTTCTGTGCAGCGGCGAAATCAAAAATTACTGGAAGAAACGCCCTCTCCGGCGGTGGGAGAAGCGCAGCGAAGTAAACTCATCGCGGCAGCGGCGCGCGCCGTTAAGAAAATCGGTTATGTCGGCGCAGGCACGCTGGAATTTCTTCTGGACAGCAGGGGGAACTTCTGGTTTATGGAAATGAATATCCGCCTGCAGGTGGAACACGCGGTGACGGAGATGCTGACCGGCATCGATCTGGTAAAATGGCAGATTCGCGTCGCGGCAGGCATTCCGCTGGATTTTACGCAAACGGAAATCTCGTTGACAGGCTGCGCGGTCGAATGCCGCATCAACGCGGGAAGCTGTGGGAAGCTGAAACTCCTGCATGTGCCGGGCGGTCCTGCCATAAGGTTCGATACCTCCCTGTTCAGCGGCAGCGAAGTCACGCCGTATTATGATTCCCTTTTAGGCAAGCTGATCGTGTTTGCCAAAACAAGAGAAGAAAGCTTGCGAAAGATGAAGGCGGCGCTTTGTGAGCTGCTTATCGATGGAATTTCGACAAACATCGAGGAACAGCTCCGGATTTTAGATGATGAGCGCTTTGCCTCCGGCAACTATGATTTGACATTTATGGGAGAATAGAAATGGCATTCATACAATTTTTGAAACCAAAGAACCGTCTGGAGGAAGGCGGGCGAAACCAGGCGCCGATGCAGCTGGATGAGGGGGAACCGGAAAAAAACTGTCCCAACTGTCACAAAGATATTCCGATCAGCAGACTTGCGGCAGCAGACATGGTGTGCCGATGCGGATACCATTTCAGACTGCGGGCAAGACAGCGGATCGAAGTGCTTACGGACCGAGGAAGCTTTTGGGAACTGTATAAAAATCTCAGTACCGACGATCCGCTTCAGTTTCCGGGCTATCGGCAAAAGCTGAAGCTGGCAGCCTCGATGAGCAACGAGCAAGAGGGCGTCCTCTGCGGTACAGCGAAAATTTATGAACAGGCATGTTGTCTGTTCGTGATGGATCCATATTTTATGATGGGAAGCATGGGAACCGTTGTGGGAGATAAAATTACGGCATTGTTTGAGTACGCCCTGGCTCGTCACCTTCCGGTCGTCGGATTTACCGTTTCCGGCGGCGCGAGAATGCAGGAGGGACTGCTCTCCTTGATGCAGATGGCGAAAACCAGTGCCGCGGTAAAACGACACAGCGACGCGGGGCTTCTGTATCTTGCGGTATTGACAGACCCGACCACAGGCGGCGTTACGGCCAGTTTCGCGATGGAAGCAGATATCATTCTGGCGGAGCCTGGCGCGACGGTGGGCTTTGCCGGCGCGCGTGTCATCAAGCAAACGACGAGAAAATCGCTGCCGAAAGGATTTCAGACCGCAGAATTTGTACTCGAGCATGGATTTCTTGACGGGATTTGCCCTCGAAGCAGTCAGAAACGTGTCATCGCGAAGCTGCTGGAGCTGCATGACCGCGGCGCGTGCGGACACAAAATGACGGAAAGGACAAGAGAATGAGCGAGAATCTTTATCATCGGGTCAAGCTGGCCAGAGACAGCAAGCGTCCTACGGGGCTGGATTACATCCGGCATATCTTCAAAGATTTTACAGAGCTGCATGGTGACCGGAGATTCGCCGATGATCCGGCGATTGTGGGCGGTATCGCCTGGCTTTCCGGTATGCCGGTTACGGTCATCGCAATTGAAAAAGGACATACGGCAAAGGAACGCGGTTTTCGTAATTTTGGCGCGCCGCATCCGGAGGGATACCGCAAAGCGCTGCGCCTGATGAAACAGGCGGAAAAATTCGGCAGACCAATCGTGCTGTTTGTGGATACCTCCGGCGCGTACTGTGGCATCGGCGCGGAGGAACGCGGGCAAGGACAGGCCATCGCGGAAAATCTCCTGGAAATGTCCACGCTGTGCGTGCCGATCGTATCAGTGATGATCGGAGAAGGCGGCTCCGGCGGCGCGCTGGCGCTGGCGGCAGGAGATCGGGTCTGGATGCTGGAAAATGCCGTCTATTCTGTGATTTCACCGGAAGGCTGCGCCAGTATTCTCTGGAAGGATGCGGCGAAGGCGGGTGAAGCGGCGGCTTGTCTGAAGCTCACCGCTCAAGACGCAAAAGAATTCGGGCTCATCGAGCAGATCATTTCCGAAGCAGGCATAGGAAAAAAGGAATACTATGACCGCATAGGCGCCTTGCTCACAGAGGAACTCCGCGCGCTTTGCATGAAACCGAACCTGTTGGAGCTGCGCTACCGGAGATTTCGCAAAATCGGCGCTTATGAGACGGAAGAGGAGACAAGATAAGAAATGAGCATGGAACGAGAATTTTGCGTTGAAAAGATCGACGCGTACGGCGCGTTAAAAAAACTGGAGCTGCAGTATCCGCGAAATTTTAATTTCGGCTATGATGTGGTCGATGTTATCGCGGCAAGAACACCGCAAAAAAAAGCGCTTGTCTGGTGCAATGCGGAAGGGGAAGAACACATCTTTACCTTCGAGGATATCAGAAGATTCAGCAACCGGATGGCGCATGTATTCCAAAAAGCGGGGATTCAAAGGGGCGACCGCGTCATGGTGGTGCTGAAACGACATTATGAATACTGGTTCGCGGCGATCGCGCTGCATAAGCTTGGCGCTGTGATGATCCCGGCTACACACATGCTGACGGTTTCCGATTTCGCTTACCGTATGGAAAGTGCGCGCATGCGCGGCATCATCTGCACCCCGCAAAATGATGTCCCGCGCAAAATCAGAGAAGCGCTCGCAAGAACCGGCCTTGCGGCAAAGCTTTGGACGGTGCGGCAGGACGTGGAGGGCTTCGATAATATGAGCAAAGCCATGAACGAGGAAAGCGCGGAGAGCGAAGTGTTCGCGCGGGCAGAAACGAGCGTTGAGGATCCGATGCTGCTGTATTTCACATCGGGAACCACCGGAGAACCAAAAGGCGTGATCCACGACTTTGCCTATCCGCTCGCGCACATCGTTACCGCGAAGTACTGGCAGCAGGCAACAGACGGCGGTCTGCACTTCACCGTTGCCGAAACCGGTTGGGCGAAAGCTTCCTGGGGAAAGCTCTACGGCCAATGGCTGGTGGGGAGCGCGGTGATGGTTTATGATTTCGACAATTTTGACCCGAAACAGCTGGTGAGGATCATCAATCGTTATGGCGTGACCTCCTTCTGCGCGCCGCCGACCGTCTATCGCTATCTGATCCGTAAGGGAATTCCGGCCATGCCGACGCTTCGTCACGCGAGCACCGCGGGAGAAACGCTGGCACCGGAGGTGTTCAGAAAGTTTACTGCGCTTACAGGGCTGCCGCTTTGTGAGGGCTACGGACAGACGGAAACCACCCTGCTCATGGCGAATTTTAAGGGAATGGACGCAAAAGAAGGTTCGATGGGAAGCTTGTCGCCGTTTTATGATATCCGCCTGCAGGACAGAGAGGGAAATCCTGTAAAGCAGGGTGAAATCGGTGAAGTGGTCATTGTTCCGCCCCGAAACGGCAGACCGATTGGAATATTTACGGGATATCTGGATAACGAAGCACAGTATCGTCATGTATGGCGAGGCGGCGTCTATCATACCGGAGACGCGGCCTATCAGGATGAAGAAGGGCGGTACTGGTTTCACGGGCGCTTTGATGATATCATCAAAACAGGCGGCTTTCGGGTCGGACCCTATGAGGTCGAGAATATCCTGATGGAACATCCCGCTGTGCTTGAATGCAGCGTGATCGGCGTAGCGGACGCTTCGCGGGGACAAGCGATTAAAGCGATCATTACGCCGGGAGGCGGATATGAGGCCAGTGAGGCGCTGAAACAGCAAATCAAAGAATTTTGCAACGCGCGGCTGGCTGAGTATAAATGGGTTCGTATCATCGAATTTACAGAGGAAATGCCAAAGACGATTAGCGGGAAAATCAAAAAACAGGAACAGCGGCGCCAATCCGCATCTTGACAAGAGAAAGAGATTCAGATAGACTTTTGCAGCGAGGTAGGCTATAATGAAAAAAAGTCGGCTTCGCCGATTCGATTTTTTGTGAGAAACGTACAGGCGCGCAAGCGGCGCGTAGCAGGAACAGGAGGCAGAAGAATGCGAGAAGTGGCAGAACATATCAACGGATTTCACCGCTATCTGCTCTCGGAGGACGGAAAGGATCATTTGATTTACGCAGCCGCGAGTCTTGGCGCTATGCTGGGCATGGAGGCGGCGGCGCTTGTCTGCGAGGATGAGGATTCCTATTTGAACCTGGTGTATCCGCCAGACCGGCCGCGCTATACGGAATTCCTGAATCGCCTGCGCAAGGGTGATGTTTCGACTTCGACAGAGTATCGGCTGGTTCGCGGAGACGGAAGGATCTTAGAGGTACGGGATCAGGCATCCTCTTGGCGCGGCAGGGATGAAGCAGGACAAAGCGTGGTCTTTTGTGATTCGGTGCTTACAGATATTACGGATCTCAAAAAGGAAAACGAAAATCTTCGTTTCCTGCACGAAGCAGTTTCATGCGGATTTTTGAAATATACCTGCGAAAAGCAGCCCAAAATTACGTATCTGAATCAGGAAATGCGCGAGATCCTCGGATTCCCCAAAATGCAGGAGCAGGAGGCGCAGGACTTTTATCGCGAAAACATTTTTTTGATGATACCGATTGAAGAACGGAGAAGATTTTCGATGTATCTTCATAAGGTAAGACTGGCCAAAGCACCGGTCGCGGGCGAAATGACGCTGCTGCGCTGCGACGGAACCAGAGCTTATGTTTTTGGCTGGGTAAGTCTGACTGTGACAGCGGACGGAAGCGAAGAGTTTCAGAGTATCTGTATCGATATTACTGAACGCCAGCGAAAAAGACGAAGCCGCGAAATCAAAAAATATCTAAAAGCGATTTCCGATGTTTATGACAGAATCTTTGCATTCGATCTCAGCCTGGGAACCGTAAGATGCGTCCACAGCAGCGATGCGGAGGAAATACGGCGTATCAGTGATGTTCCGATGAGAATGGAGGAGGGGATCGAGACCTGGCTGCTGGATGAGGTACGGCCGGAGGACGCGGCGCGGGTCGGCGCGTTTTTTGACGCGTTTCAACGAAAAGGACTATATACGCCGGGAGGAAAACCGCCGCAGATCGAATATCGCGCGCAGCGCGAACCGGATCGCGTCTGTGTGCGAAACGGCGTTTTTTTGAAAATCGATGATGCTGTCAGCCTGTATTGCTGCCGGACAAAAAAAGAGGAAGCTTTGACAGACGGGGTTGCCGCGTTCGAGGTCACCTCTGACGAAATGGTGATTCCGCTGTATATCAGCGAGAACCTCTGTGAATTTTTTGGCTATACACGAGAAGCATGGCTGCGTATGATGCATGAAAAAACGCCGGTGGAGCAGTTTATTGCCGGAAGCGAGGCAACCTACGCGGATTTTGAAAGGCTGCTGCGAAACGGCGAAGCCAGATTCCGATATTTTGATTATCAGACTGAACAAACGAGGACGGTGCAGGCTGTATGCTCACAAAAATACCCGAGTGAAACTTCACCCAGGTATGTCATGCTGTATCAGGACGCATGCGCGGCAGGCAGCGCGAATTTAAAAAGACACGAAGCCGCAGCCGCAGAGAAAAAACCGATTGTGCTGCGCACCTTCGGATATTTTGACGTTTTTGTCGGAGACAGGCCTGTCGCTTTCCGCAACAAAAAGTCCAAGGAGCTCCTGGCGATTTTGACCGATCGCAGAGGCGGCTTTGTTTCCTCAGAGGAAGCCATCGGATTCTTATGGGAGGACGAACCGATCAGTCCCGTCATTTTATCCCGCTACCGCAAGGTCGCGCTCAGATTAAAAAACACGCTGGAGGAATACGGAATCGCGGATATCGTTGAAAACGTGGACGGCAAGCGAAGAATCGTGCCGGAAGCGGTCTCCTGCGATTTATTCGATTATCTCAGCGGGAAAGAAGAAGCGAGTGCGCTGTTCAAGGGCAGCTATCTGACCAACTACAGCTGGGGAGAAACCACGCTGGGAGAGCTGAGTCTGGCGATGAAATAAGCCCAGAGGGCAAAAGTGCGCATAACGAAATCAGAGATTTCTATGCGCACATGGCGCTCACCCAT
>ERZ857998.346-NODE-346-length-69045-cov-72.923540_pt1 | contig 69045 bp, 68 predicted proteins | sample MGYA00519954_ERZ857998 | MGnify/ENA primary metagenome ERZ857998 (study PRJEB31778, sample SAMEA3449424) | human gut metagenome | biome: human gut; feature: human-associated habitat; material: faeces | place: United Kingdom | collected 2010/2012 ...
ATATCTACAAGTCCGGCGCGGCGCGGTTTGCACGGTTTGCGCAGAATGTCTGGGGCATCGCACCCAAGGGCTGCGACGAGGAAACCGCTCTTGCCGGTATTGACGCGCTGGCCGCGTTCATCAAGGAGATCGGTCTGCCGACCAGCTTTGCAGAGTTGGGTATCCCAGCCGATACGGACTTCCGTGCCATTGCGGATTCCACCGTTTTAACCGGGGGCTGCTGCAAAAAGTTGACCCACGATGAAATATATGACATTCTCTGCGAATGTAAATAAAACCAAAATTGAATTGAAAGGATGATTTTATCATGAAAAAACTGACTGCACTACTGCTGAGCGTCGTGCTCGTACTTAGCCTTGCCGCCTGCGGCTCCGCCAACAAGCCTGCATCTTCCACCACGCAGCCCGAAAGCTCCTCGACCGCTCCCGCAGAATCCGAGCCGGAGACCCAGCCCGAGACCGGCAAGACACTGGTGGTCTACTACTCCGCTTCCGGTAACACCGAGCGGGTGGCCAAGGATATTGCAGAGGCCGCCGGTGCCGACCTCTTTGAGATTGTTCCCACCGAAGTCTACACCAGCGAGGACCTGAACTGGACGAACTCCGACAGCCGCGTCAGCCGGGAGCATGACGACGAGTCCCTGCGGGATGTGCCCCTGACCACCACTGAAGTTCCCGATTGGGATTCCTATGACACCGTGTTCATCGGTTATCCCATCTGGTGGGGTATCGCAGCGTGGCCCGTGGACACCTTTGTAAAAAACAATGATTTCACCGGCAAGACCGTCATCCCCTTTGCCACTTCTTCCTCCTCCGGCATGGGTCAGAGCGGCAGTTTGCTGGCCGACATGGCCGGTACCGGCGAGTGGCAGGAAGGCCAGCGGTTCTCCTCCGGCGTTTCCAGTGATGATGTGCAGTCCTGGGTCAATGGACTGGGTCTGTAATGCGTAGGAACAGAGTTTTCGCCGCAATGCTTGCAGTTCTCATGGTCGTGTCGCTGACCGCCTGTGGCCGGGAGTCCGTCGGGACTCCCGGCGGTGAGCTGGAAAACGGCGTTGCGGCTATTGAGGATGCTATGACAACGAAACCAAACGAAAGCAGTTCTGCTTCTACCACCCCCATCGATGATCTGCGTAACGGATCTTCGACGGACACCGTAGCCACGCTGGGCGATTTTCCTGATGCATACAACTACGGCAGCGGCAAGATTTCCGATTATTCCCGCACAGCCATGCTGCAAAAGATGCCGGAACCGGCAGGTAATAATACCGTGCTGAACACGGCAGCAGACCCTGCAAACATTCAAGTGCTCTATCTCTGGGAGGAAGGCAATGTCCCCGCCAGGACGAAATTTACGCAGGACATGACCGGATATTTCGATGACTGGAACTTCCGCCCCTATGTCACCGCTATCCCCGGCCGGGAGGGCGTGAAGCCAAAAGGCGCGGTGGTGCTGATGGCGGGCGGCGCTTATCAGTTTCGGGGCAACTACACCGACTCGCTGCCCACCGCCGCAGCACTGCGAGAGCTGGGCTTTCAGACCTTCATCGTAGATTACCGCCTGTCTCCCTATACGCAGGAGGAAGGTGCGCTGGATGTGACGAGAGCCGTCCGTTTTGTCCGCAAAAATGCGGAGGTCTATGGTATTGATCCAGATGATATTGCCGTCATGGGCTTTTCGGCGGGCGGCATTCAGGCCGGTGAATTTCTGATGCACTATGACGAATATGTGACCGGCACGGCGCTGGACAGCACCTATGTGCCGGACGAGCTGGACGCCGTTCTCGCCTATGCCTCCGCCGCAGGCATGATCTATTCCTTTTATGGCCGCCTCAGCGTGGGAAATATGGATGCAAGCTGGTTGGCTGAGGGCAATTTGCCGCCGACCTTCTATGTCTACGGCACCGAGGACCCCTTCTATCGTCAGTTCCAGCAGCAATATGATGTAATCTCTGGAATGGGCATTTCCACCGGGCGCATCGTGCTGAACGGCTGGCCTCACGGCTTCGGCTCCGATGGTGGTTGGGTTAAGGACTACGCCGCATGGCTGGAAACAATTTTCGCATAAGGAGTGATTTTGGTGAAAGCACTGTTAGTAAACGGTAGTCCCCATCCAAGGGGCTGCACCTACACCGCCCTGACCGAACTGAAAAACACCTTGGAGGCCGAGGGCATCGAAGTGGAACTGCTCCATGTAGGCAACAAGGACATTCGCGGTTGTATTGCCTGCCGCAAATGTGCCCAGACAGGCAAATGCGTGTTTGACGATGTGGTCAATGAAGTCGCGCCAAAGCTGGCAGAGGCAGATGCCTTTGTCATCGGCTGCCCGGTATACTTTGCCTCCCCCGCAGGCGGAGCCATCTCCTTCATGGACCGACTGTTTTTCAGCACCCTCGGCATCGACAAGACCATGAAGGTGGGGGCGGCGGTAGTCACCTGCCGCCGGGGCGGCAACACCGCTACCTTCGATGTGTTGAACAAGTATTTCACCATGACCGGGATGCCGGTAGCCTCCAGCCAGTACTGGAATATGGTCTACGGCGGATCTGCCGAGGAAGTAGCGCAGGATGCTGAGGGATTGCAGACTATGCGGACACTGGGGCGCAACATGGCATTTATGATGAAGTCTTTCCGGCTGGGCAAGGAGCAATTCGGCCTGCCCCAGAAGGAAACACCGATCTTTACGAATTTTTACAGATAAGGAGTGACGCGGTATGCGGAAAATCACAGCAGGCAGAGATGTGCTTGGTGAATTTGCGCCGAAGTTCGCACAGCTCAATGATGATGTTCTTTTCGGTGAGGTTTGGAGCCGGGAAAGCGAGCTTTCCGCACGCGACCGTTCCCTCATCACCGTGACAGCGCTGATGGCGCAGGGGCTGACGGATACCTCTTTCGGACATCATCTGCAAATGGCCAAGGAAAACGGAATTACCCGCAGCGAAATTGCGGAGATCCTGACACACGCCGCATTTTATGCGGGCTGGCCGAAGGCATGGGCAGCATTCCGCATGGCAAAGGACATCTGGGCAAACGAGGAAAGCGCCGACGAAAAGCAGCGTCATCAAAACAGCATGGTATTTCCCATCGGAGCGCCCAATGACGGTTTCGCACAGTATTTCAGCGGGCAGAGCTATCTTGCGCCGGTCTCCACGGAGCAGGTCAAAATCTTCAATGTGACCTTTGAACCCGGCTGCCGTAACAACTGGCACATCCACGAGGCAGATAAAGGCGGCGGACAGATCCTCGTCTGCGTAGCCGGACGTGGTTACTATCAGGAATGGGGCAAGGAACCACAGGAGCTGTACCCCGGCGATGTGATCAACATTATGCCCGGTGTAAAGCACTGGCACTGCGCTGCGCCGGACAGCTGGTTTTCCCATCTGGCTGTGGAAGTACCTGGAGAAAACTGCCGCAGTCAGTGGTGTGAACCAGTGAGTGAAGAAGAATATCAAAAACTGAAATAAGGAGCATTGCTATGAGTATTTTATTTATCAACGGCAGTCCCAACAAAAACGGGAAGACCGCCGCACTGGCGGCAGAGCTGCTGAAAGATCACGAATATGAGACTTTGAACCTTACGGACTACACCATTGGTGCATACGGCCAGAACCTCCCCGGCGACGGGCTGGATGCTGTCATTGGTGCCATGAAGCAGGCGGACATCGTCGTCATCGGCTCACCCCTGTACTGGCACAACATCTGCGGCAGCGTGCGCAACGTGCTGGATCGTTTCTACGGCAAGGTGGAGGACGGCGAACTGTCCGGACGCAAACTGTATTTTGTGTTTCAGGGCGCAGCTCCGGAAAAATGGATGCTGGAGGCGGGCGAGTACACGATGAAGCGCTTCGCCGGCCTCTACGGTATGACCTACGGCGGCATGGCAACCAACAAAAATGAGGCCGCAAAACTCACGAAAACGATTTAAGGAGGAATTTATTATGGAATATGCAGTACTCAATAACGGCGTAAAAATGCCCATGGCCGGTATTGGCACATTTCTTTTGACCCCGGACGAGGCAGAGGCCTCCTGCGTCAGTGCCTTGCAGGACGGCTATCGCCTGATTGACACAGCCAACGCCTATGTGAACGAAAAGGCAGTTGGCCGCGCTATGAAGAAGTCCGGCTTTCAGCGGGAGGAAATTTTTCTCGAAACCAAGCTGTGGCCCAGCTTCTATGAGCAGCCCGATGCGGTGGACAAAACCCTTGCCCGGCTGGATACTCCCTACATCGACCTGCTGCTGATCCACCAGCCCGCAGGCAACTATGTGGCGGGCTACCGTCAGATGGAGAAGGCGTACAAGGAGGGCAAGGTGCACGCCATCGGTCTGTCCAACTTCAAAAAGGAGCAGATTGAGGAGATTCTTTCCCTCTGTGAAGTAAAACCCACGATTTTGCAGACCGAGCTGCACCCCTATAACCAGGAACCGGAATTAAAGGCATTCTTGAAAGAGAACGGCATCGTGCCGCAGGCATGGTATCCGCTGGGCCACGGCGATAAGGCGCTGCTTCAGGAACCGCTGCTTGCCCAGCTTGGCGAGAAGTACGGCAAGTCCGCACCGCAGGTCATTCTTCGCTGGCACATTCAGAGCGGCAACATCGTCATCCCCGGCTCCAAGAATCCCGACCATATTAAGTCTAACTTTGACCTGTTTGACTTCGTCCTGACGAATGAGGAAATGGCGCAGATCACCGCCCTTAACAAGAATGTGCGCTACTACACCAGCACCCCGGAAATGCTCAAAAAGTATGCGGAAATGGTTCCGCCGGTAGACGAGCAGAAGTAAGCAGACACAGCGGAATCGGCGGCGTTTATGCGATAAGGAGAACGAATATGAAACACAACCACAGACTTGCTGCGCTGTTCCTGTGCGGCATCATGAGCCTCTCTTTGCTGGCGGGCTGCGCCAGTAACACAGTAGATACGGACAATTCGCAGAACGATAACGCCCAGACGACCGAAGACGGCATCAAAGCACTATACCTTTCAGAGCAGGGCATTTTCTCCGCGGGCGGTATTACCGTGACCTCCGACGGAACCTTTGACCCGGAGAACCAGTGGGAGGAAACCGGAGCCGGTCAGACCGCCCATGTGGATCACGCCAATGTACTTTATCAGATCCCCGCAGAGGAAACCGGGCTTCCCATGGTGTTCCTCCACGGTTACGGCCAGTCCCGCATGGGCTGGATGACTACCCCGGATGGCCGGGAGGGCTGGTCGAATCTGTTCCTCCGCAAAGGCCACAGCGTGTTCCTCATTGACGAGCCCCGACGGGGCGAAGCGGGCGCTACCTCCGTCAGCGGTAACATCAGTACCAAGACGCTGGATCAGCGCTGGTACACTCAGTTCCGCATTGGCCGCTGGGAGAATGGTGAGTCCGTTGTCAACGAAGGCTCTCAGTTCCCCAACGATGCCGCTTCCGTGGATCAATTCTTCCGCCAGATGACGCCGGACACCGGTATGACCTCTGACATGGACGGCGATTTTGACAATGAGACCGTGGCAAAGGCCGTAGCCGCCACCATTGACGAGGTATATGAGCGTACAGGCAAGAACTCCATTCTGGTGACTCACTCTCAGGGCGGCGGCCCCGGCTGGACGGCAGCCCGCTACACCGACCATATTGCCGCCATTGTCGCCATTGAACCCGGCGGGGCCCCAGGCGCGGACAGCGAGGACTTCAAGGCCGTGCTGGAGAAGAACATCCCTGTTACCATGTACTTTGGCGATTACATCGACAACGGTGATCCGGCGATTCAGGCAACTATGATGTGGCAGGCCATGCGTCAGGCGTGCTATGACTTCCGTGACGCTTACAACGAGCAGGGCGGTAACTGCACCGTGGTGGATCTCCCTCAGGAAGGCATCACCGGCAATGACCACTTCATGTTCCAAGACCTGAACAACGATGTGATCGCGAATCATATTGAAAATTGGATTCAGGAAAATGTGAAATAAAAGCGATAGGAGGATGATCTTATGAAAAGCGTTCAAAAATTCGGCAGCCTGCTGTTGGCTGCGCTGATGATCCTGTCTTTGACCGCCTGCGGCAGCAAGACGAATAATACCCCTGCACAGACACCGTCCAATGACACACCCGCTGAAAGCACCCCGTCGGAAACACCAGATGATGCCACGGTAGGCGATTCGGACAGCACCACCTCCGGCGGCAAGGTGCTGGTGGTCTATTACTCCGCCAGCGGCAACACCAAGCGTGTGGCCGAGGATATTGCCGAAACCGCAGGCGGCGACCTCTTTGAAATTACCCCCACGGAGCCGTACACCTCCGATGACCTGAACTGGACCAACAGCGACAGCCGGGTCAGCCGGGAGCACGATGATGAATCCCTGCGGGATGTGCCTCTGACCACCACGGAGGTGGAGAACTGGGACGATTACGACACTGTATTCATCGGCTATCCCATCTGGTGGGGCATCGCGGCATGGCCTGTGGACAATTTTGTGAAGAATAACAATTTCTCAGACAAGACGGTCATTCCGCTTGCAACCTCTTCCTCCTCCGGCATGGGCCAGAGTGGTACGCTGCTTGAAGAAATGGCGGGCACCGGCGATTGGCAGGACGGTCAGCGATTCTCCAGTGGCACCAGCCAGAGCGATGTGGCCGATTGGGTCAGCGGCCTTGGCCTGAACGGTTGATTAACCGAGTATTTCCTCGGAAGGAGGGCAAGGTATGCGAAAAATGTTAGCGGGTTTACTGGCGGGAGTTCTGCTGCTCTCCGGCTGTACGGCGCAGGCGGCGGCAAAAAGTGACGATACTGCCGCCGGCGCGCAGCAGCCTGCGGAGAACACCGCCGTACAGGGCGGCTTCACCGAAAACCAGACGCTGGACGGTGCGGATGGCATCATCCATTTCAGCTACTATCTGCCGGACGGCTATGACAGCGCAAAGACTTATCCCCTCATCGTGGCTATGCCGGGGTATGGGGAGATGTGGTTCGGGGAGGATTCCGCAGGCAGCAACCTTCGCTGGAACGGCGTGCAGGCGTGGACGAAGCTGTCGGAGCCTGTGATCCTTGTTTCCGGTCAGCTCACCGATTGGGGCGCAAAGTCCGCACGGCAGGCCAACGAACTGGCGGAGTACATGATCGACCACTTTTCAGTGGACACCAGCCGCGTCTATGCCGCAGGGTATTCGGCTGGCGGCGAAACCATGTCTCAGGCGGTGGCCCTGCGCCCCGACCTCTACGCCGCCTATCTCCACGGCGCTTCTCAGTGGGATGGCAGCTATGCACCCATTGCGGAGAATAGTGTGGCAATCTATATCTACATGGCCGACGGCGACGAGTATTACGGCAGCGCCAAGGCTCGCTCGGCCTACGAAAATCTCCACGAAGCCTATGAAAACGCCGGTTGGAGCGATACCGACATCGACAAAGTTCTGCGTATCGAAACACCCGACAACGCCTTCTTCAACGAAAAGGGCATTTATAACTACCACGGCGGAGCCAATGTGGTCTTTGACGACCCGGACAATTTGAACTGGGTGATCTCTCACAGCAAAGGATGAGAACATGAAACCAATTCTCAAAATAAAAATCGCCGTAGATGTGGCCATGTCGGTGTCCATGCTGCTTCTGATGGCCTACGGTCTTGTGGGCGAGGCAGCCCACGAGTGGATCGGTATGGGAATGTTCGCTCTGTTCGTGGCACACCATGTTTTGAACCGCCGATGGATTCAAGCTGTGCCGCGGGGGCGCTACACGCCCCTGCGCATCGTGCAGACGGCACTGGCAGGGCTGATTTTCCTGTGCATGGTCGGCTCCATGATCAGCGGCATTGTGCTGTCCCGCCATGTGTTTGCGTTTCTCCCTAAGCACGGTGGCTATGAGCTTGCACAGCAGGTGCATATCCTCTGCGATTACTGGGGCTTCATCTGTATGAGCCTGCATCTGGGGTTTCACTGGAGCATGATGCTGGCGATGGCGCGCAAACACTTGCAGCCCTCATCCATGCGAACATGGAGCCTGCGGCTGATCGGCTGGTTCTGGGCAGCGTATGGCACGTTCGCTTTCCGACACAGAGGTGTTAGTTTATATCTGCTGCTTAGAAGCCACTTCGTATTCTACGATTATACCGAGCCGGTGCTCATCTTTCTGATCGATTATCTCTCCGTAATGGTGATGTTCGTGCTGATTGGATATCTTATATCAATGCTGTTGAAATGGCTGCCCACTTTTTATTTACATTGAGTGTGATAAAACGCTGCAATTTTCGTCCAATTATATGGCGAAGATTGCAGCGTTTTTTTCTTTTCAAGCTGTTGCTTTTGCAGTTTGCATATGCGCCTGCGAAGAAAATGAGGGATTGCAAAGGGAATATTCCTTTTTGCACTGGGTTTCCAATAGGGGCGCGCAGCATCCCTGTTGGCACACGATTTTCCGCAGGAAAGTCTAGTGTGTTATACCTTTGCTTCCGGCTGACGCGGGAAAGGGGGGCGGCATACTCTGCGGTGTGGCAGAGTGTGACAACAAACGCTTTTTCGCGGCAGTAGGACAGGCGGATTTTGTGATGTGAGATACAGTGCAAACGCAGGATTTTTGAGAAGCAAAATCCGACTGGCCGGAAAAGGAAGCAGAGGTATATAAAAGCCTTCGTCCCGTTGCAGCGACACACTAAAACCACCACGGTAGCTCCAGCCAGAGGTTGTCCATCGCGGTATCTTCCAACGTCTTTGCGCGGCTCTCCCGCAGATTGAAATGAATTGCTGAGCCGATCATCGTATGCTCCACATCGTCTGTAAAGCCATAGCGGTACAGCAGATAGGCTTGTTCACGCTCGGAAAGCCTGTCCAGACCTTCGTACAGCTCACGCATGGTTTCTTTGTCCACATAAATCTGTTCCGGAGACTTGACGGTCGGATCGGCAATGGCTTCGATGCGCAGCAGTCGCTCCTCACCGGGAAGAATCTCATCCAACCGGATTTTCTGCAAGGCAAGTCCGTCTGTGGTGCTGGTCATTTTCTGCTCATATTGAGAGAAAACATCTCGTATCAGGTCGGTCATGGCGTTGCGGATGAACGGTGCGGCATAGGTCAGAAACTTAATCCCCTTGCTGCTGTCAAAGAGAGGGATGGCGGTCAGCAGACCGAGGCAGCCTTCCTGTTCCAGATCGCTGGTTTCTGTACTGAGATCGCTCTCTGCCAGATTGGATTTCAAATAAATCTCATTGGCGGTTTTGCGGATGAAACCCAGATTGTTTTTCAGAAGAAGGTCACTAGCTTCTGTGTCCCCTTTCTGCGCCAGTGCACAAAGCTGCTCATTATCCTGTTTCTTCATCATCCTTCTCCTGTGATGAGGCTTGCTCTAAGGTGGTCTGGAAAAAGCCTGTCAACGCCTGTCCAAGCGTATTAAGTGCATCCCGATTGACACCATCCAAGCCAGCCACACTGCCGATAATCAGATCAGATACCTGCTCCGGTGTAATGGTTGGATTTGTCATATCCTGTCCCTTTGCAACCTCTGTAAACATTTTTTTGGTTTGCTCTGCGGTCATCGACTGAATGGCAGCAAAGTCATTGCCGATTTCTTTTTTCACTTCCTTGACCGCCAGCATAAACTGATTTTCAATGGTGACAAGGTCAGCTTGATAAACCGATGTTCTCAGATGTGCGATGTCCCGTGCAGTTTGTTCGCCTGCTTCTGTTTTTACCGTTTTCCGCGTTAGGCTGCTGATAGTCGTATATAGCTGGTTCTGCGCGGCATACCCGGCGGCAACCGTATCGTTGAAATACTGCTCTAATATGTAGGTCAGATCAAGAAAGCGAGGACTTTCCAGCAGGTAATTGACCACCTGAGCGTTTGCTTTTCCGGCATAGAGGTTTCTTGCCGCCTGTGCAGATAAGCCCAGCTCGTCAATGGCATAATTCTTTTTATCAGGGACATTGGTTATGCCTAAAAGAAAGTCAGTGGAGACATTAAAAGCTCTGGCAATACGGATGATATTCTCGTCTCCGAGCTTGTCCGTTTTTCCGGTCAGAAACCTACTGAGCAAACTGTCACCGCAGCCAATTTTCAGCGCAAGGTCTGTCTGAGATACCTTGTAGTATTTCATCAGATCGGCAATCCGATCCCGGACAGTACCGGGCAAAAAAGTGTTCGTCATAGCTTATGTCCCCCTTTCCTCTGTCGGCTTTTTGATATACTTCCCGCTTCGGATTCTGGCATCGGCGGGCTTCTCCGCACTCTCCGGGATGATCCAACGGCTTCCTGCCCGCTGTGCGCCGGAGATACGCCCTTGATTGCAGAGAATGCTTACGCGCCGGTGGGAGATACCCCATTTCTCCGCTGTTTCAAAGGTCGATAAAAACTTCATACTGAGCCTGTCCTTTCTGCCAATATCTAATCTTATTATATTCAATAAGTGGAATAATATCAAGACGCATATTGTGAACAAATGCCGCTCTGCGTTTTTGCATTTTTGCAAAAATTCAGGGCGGCATTTTCTTTTTTTGCACGAATGCCGGATTTCCCGGCTGACGCCGATTTTCTCCGTATATTGAGGTGACAAGAGGAAATTGTCAAATAAATTACGGAGGTATGTGTATGAATTTATTTGAAAGTGTAAAGGCGGCAGTCACGGTGAGACAAGCTGTCGAGCACTACGGACTGGAAGTGAATCGTGGCAGCATGGTCTGCTGTCCCTTCCACAATGACCGTACACCCAGCATGAAGCTGAACGAGGATTACTTCTACTGCTTCGGATGCGGGACCCACGGCGATGTGATCGACCTTGTGGCAAGGCTGTTCAACCTGAGCAGCTATGATGCGGCGAAGAAGCTGGCGTATGACTTTGGGATCGACCCGGACAAGCCCCCGGCTGCGGCAGCGCTGCGGGAACCGAAATATCCGCTGGCAAAGGCGTTCCAGAGAGAGGAACTGCATTGTCAGCGGGTATTGTGCGATTATCTGCATCTTTTGGAGCATTGGAAGATGCAGTACGCACCCAAAACGCCGGAGGATACCATTGACGACCGCTTTGTGGAAGCCTGCCAGATGCTCGATTATATCGAGGATCTGGCAGATATTTTAACCTTTGCGGAGTTGGAGGTTCGTGTGAAAACTGTGGATATGCTTCAAAAGGACGGCATGATCGACCGGCTGGAAGAACGCCTGAAACGGACGGAAAAGGAGGTGGATGCCCGTGACGAAACGGAAATCGGCTAATTTAGACGCGCCTATCTGGTTTGACGGCACAAATATCAATGAGGCACTGTTCTGTGATGAATTTCTGAACAGCCGGAAAATCATCTTTGCCAACGGTGCTTTCTTCACGCCGGACGGCAGGGTGACCGACGATCTGCCGCTCCGGGGCGAAATCTATGAGGAACTGAAATGCTGCGCTGTGAACAATATCCCTCGAAAGATCACCAACATTCTGGAAGTGATGAAGCTGGCAGCTCATGTAGAGGACTTTGCGCCGGAGGCAGATAGAATCCATCTGGCAAACGGTACTTTGAAGCTGGACGGCAGCTTTACCGAGGGCAGACCGAACATCGTGCGGAGCAGACTGCCGGTGGCATACCGCCCTGATGCACCGGCTCCCGCCCGGTGGCTTTCTTTTTTGGATGGGCTTCTCTATACAGAGGACATTCCAACCTTGCAGGAGTTCATCGGCTATTGCCTGATTCCCAGCAACAAGGGACAGCGCATGATGGTGATTAAAGGAAACGGCGGCGAAGGGAAATCGCAGATCGGTGCCGTGCTGGGTGCGCTTCTTGGCAGCAACATGAAGGATGGCAGCATCGGGAAGATTTCCGAAAACCGTTTTGCCCGCGCGGATCTGGAACACATTCTGTTGTGTGTGGATGACGATATGCGGATGGAAGCGCTGCGGCAAACCAACTACGTCAAGTCCATCGTGACCGCCCAAGGCAAGATGGACTTAGAGCGCAAAGGCAAGCAGAGCTATCAGGGTTGGATGTTTGCCCGCCTGCTGGCGTTCTCCAACGGCGATCTGCAAGCACTCTATGACCGGAGCGATGGGTTTTACCGCCGCCAGCTTGTGCTGACCACCAGGGAAAAGCCTGCGGGACGGGTAGATGATCCTGACCTTGCGGAGAAAATGAAAGCCGAAGCCGAGGGGATTTTTCTCTGGGCGTTTGAGGGCTTGAAGCGGCTTGCCGCCAACAACTTCAAATTCACGGAAAGCCAGCGCACACGGGATAATCGGGAGGCAGTCAAGCGGGATAGCAACAACGTCTTTGATTTTCTGGAATCAGAGGGCTACATCCGGCTGAAAGCAGACTGTACCATCAGCTCAAAAGACTTGTACGAAATTTACCGGATGTGGTGCGAGGAAAACAATCTGACACCGCTAAAGCGCCGCAGTTTCAGTGAGAGTGTGATTGCGAACCAAAGCAAGTACAATCTGGAATACTGCAACAAGATCACCAATGCTGCCGGACGGCGTGTATGGGGCTTCTTCGGGATTGAAGCGATTGCCAGACCTAATATCAACGGGTTTTCCGATGTTTCAGAGCGTACGTACGTACCGAAGGAATGGCAAGACTAATTTCGCCGCCGCACCGTGTACGTATGTACGCAGCGTTTCACCCAAACGTCGCTATATAGGGAAAATGCTGATCGGCAGAGCCTATATTTCAGGGCAGAAATCAAGGCAAGTGAAATCCGCAAAGTTTTTGACCGATGGCAGAAATGGTTTTACGGAATCGTACTTCTCGGAACAGCAAAGCAGTTGTGCTGAAGAGTGGGGAATTACACGGTTTGAAACCAAGTCCCGCGGTTTCGGAAAGTCGACACCCCTCACTTACGAAAAGGACATCGCCCGCCGCTTTTCCAGTGGATTTCAGGAAAACAGAATATTACATCACACAGCGAAGCAGGTTTTTGGAAACAGAAACCCGCTTCGCTGTTTTCATCACGAAAATTTGGGAGGATTTTTATGAGCATCAGGAATGAGATCGAATCGCAGATCGTCCGCGCCGGTTTTACCATGCAGGAGGTTGTTGACCTATTACATGATGAATATGGCTGGTCGGACAGCGTTTCCAATTTGTCCGCCAAGTTGCAGCGGGAGAGCATCCGCTATAAAGAGGTCGTCGAGCTTGCCGACGCGCTGGGTTATGAACTGATCTGGCAGAAACGGAGGGAGAAATAAATGAGTAAGCCACAGTTTGCGATTCTCCGCTTTGCAAAGTATAAAGGACCGGAAATTTCTAATATTGAGGCGCACAATGAGCGCACAAAAGACGAATACGCCAGCAATCCGGATATTGACAAGAGCCGCAGCTGTCTGAACTTTCATCTGCTCGAACCGGAGCGCAAATATCGTGCAGAGGCAGAGCGGCAAATCAAGGACGCTGGTTGTCGCACCCGTTCAGACAGCGTGCGGCTGGTGGAGGCTCTTGTGACCGCAACGCCAGAGTTCTTCAAGGGTAAGAAGAAAGCTGAAATCAAAGCCTATTTTCAGGAGGCGCTGGATTTCATCCGGGAACACCAAGACCAGAAAACAATTATATCCGCCGTGGTGCATATGGACGAGAAAACGCCCCATATGCACCTTTCTTTTGTCCCACTGACAGAGGACGGGAGGCTCTGTGCCAAGGATATCGTAGGCAATAAGAAGAAGCTGACACAGTGGCAGGACAGGTTCTGGGAGCACATGGTCAAAAAATACCCCGATCTGGAGCGCGGCGAGAGCGCCAGCGAAACCGGGCGCGACCATATCCCGCCGCGGCTGTTCAAGGAGGCTGTCCATCTGAACCGGATGAAGGAGCAGATACTGAAACTGATGACAGATACCAATCTTCTTAATAAAAAATCGAAAATGGAAGAACTGGAGGCATTGTTGGACAAATATGTTCCGGCAACAGAAGCTCTGCGGACGAAGCTCAGAAAGTATGATAAGGCGTACAAAGCGCTTTCTGATGAGAACAGTGCACTGGAAGCGGAATTACAAACAGCAAAAGATGCCAGCAAGGAAAAGATTGCGGCCAGACTGAAATACGGAAAAACGGAGCAGGAGCTTTGTGAGCTTCATGCTCTGATAGACAACATACCACCGGAAATTGTAGCTGCTTATAGGAGAAAAACAACAGGATTGCAAAACGAACGTTGAGGATAGCTTATGAACAATGAATTGATGAGAGACGAAAACTTCATTCGTTGTTCTACGATGATCGCTGAACTGCTGATGAAGTATAAATCTATGGAAACAGAAGAAGACCAAGAGGGCTGGATGCAAGAAGGGGCATCCAGCCCTCTTCTTTTTTTACTGCGGGTATTGAAAAGATTTCTGTCATCGTTTATACTGTTTGAAGTAGATGTTTATTGCTGACAAAATAGAATGAAGGAGGTACCGTCCATGGAAAACGCATACATATATACACGTGTTTCAACTTTGATACAGGTGGACGGTTTTTCTCTTGAGGCACAGGAAGCAGAAATTAGAGCTTTTGCGGAAGCACGCAAGATCAATATTGTCGGGAAATATACGGATGAAGGTAAATCCGGAAAGAATGCCGAACATCGTCCTGCCTTTACGCAGATGATGGAGGATATTCGGAGCAAGAAGGACAACATTCGTTATGTTCTTATTTTTAAGCTTTCCCGTTTTGCCAGAAATACCAGTGACACCGCAAAGTACCTTCAGGAGCTTTCAAGCTATGGAATTGGTCTTTTGGGGATCAAGGACGGGATCGACACTTCAACCGTTACCGGCAAGATGATTGCAAATATTATGGGAGCTGTCGCGGAAGTCGAGCTTGAGAACATTCATGAACAGACGCTTGCCGGTAGACAGCAAAAAGCCAGAAACGGTCTCTGGAACGGAGCGCAGGCCCCGTTTGGATATTCTTTGAAGGATAAAAAGCTAATGATATATCCGAAAGAAGCGGAAACGGTCAAGGAGATTTTCCGGCTCTACACAGAGGAAGGGCAGAGCATCAGCTACATTGCAAAGAAACTTAATGATGAAAACATCCAGCGTGAGCAGCGTGGAAATGTAAAAATCTCTGGCTTTACAGACAGAACCGTCCGTATCATTCTCAGTAATCCGGTTTATGCAGGCATGATTTCCTACGGTCGCCGCCATACGGTAAAGGTTGAGGGAAAGAACAACGAAACGAAGGTCGTGAAGCAAGACGATGAAAGTAAAATTATCCTTGTGGATGGCGTACATGAACCGATTGTAAGCAAGGAGACATTTGCAAAAGCGGAAGAGCGGCTGAAAAAGAACGTTGCCCATCGAAAGACCAGAAGTGACAGTACGACCGTTTATCCACTGACTGGTCTGATCAGATGTCCGGACTGCGGAAAAAACATCTTTGGTTATACTGCGCCGCCAAGGAAAAAGAAAAACGGAAAAGAAGGTTATTATCCGAGATATATTTCCTATCGGTGCATATCCGGAAGAGGCAGAAACGGGATCAGCTGTTCTCTTGCCAACAAGTATTATAGCGGCACCAAACTGGAAACCGAGGTGAAAGAGGTTATATCCTCCATGGTGACAATCCCGGAGTTTGTAGAGCTTATTTCTCAAAAGATTGATATCCAGACAGATGTAAATTCTCTGCGGAAGAAGCAGACAGCAATCCGAAATGAGATCACCAAATATAACGGCAATCTGCTCCAGACCGAAAAGAGGCTGACGGAGCTTGACATTGCGGATAGGCACTATCAAAATAAAGTAGACAGTCTGAATCGTATTCTGGATGACCTGTATGAAAAGATCGAGGATGCACAGACAAGACTTGATGAAGTAAATCAGGAAATCACTATGGTTGAAAAATCTGCCATGACGAAGAAATCCATCTTTGAAATGCTGGAAGGCTTCAGCAAGTACTACGATGTCATGTCACCGGAGGATAAAAAGGCATTGTTGCAGGCTATGGTTTCGTTTATAGAGCTGTATCCGGAAAAGCGGGATGACAAGCATCTGATAAAGACGATACATTTCACCTTCCCTGTTACCTACGATGGTGAAAGCGGAGCATTATTTGTCAGAACTAATGATCAGCATGTTGAGACGGTAGTATTGATGACGAGAACCGGCACCCGAAACGGCTGAAATGTACCGAAATAAATGGATTCCGAGGTTTGCCCCAAAAACCGGCGGCAGCCTGGAATCCCTTTCAAACTTTTTCACTATCTATCCTGCACACCGAAAATGCCGAAATGCGAGGCTACGGGTTAGATAATAGCGTGGCGAGGCTACAGGTTAGATAGTAGAATTGTTTTGCAAAAGTTCACACCAAAATGCATTTCCTAATCCTGAATGGTGAACTATTAAGGAGGCGCACATAATGGAATACGATTTGTCTCGATTTGCAATTGCTCATCAAAGAGACTATCAACAAGCATTAGCTGAAATAAAAAATGGAAGAAAGCTCTCCCACTGGGTGTGGTATATTTTCCCTCAGTTAAAAGGATTGGGGCGAAGCTCAAATTCTGACTATTATGGTATTCGAGATTTAGATGAGGCAAAGGCCTTTTTGCAGGATGAATATCTTGGACCTCATTTACTTGAGATATCAAATGCTTTACTTCAATTGGATTGCAATGATGCTAAAATTGTTATGGGAAAACCGGATGATATGAAATTGAAGTCTTGCATGACATTGTTTTGTCTGGCGGATCCAGATGAAGAGGTTTTTAAAGAGGTTCTGAATAAGTTTTTTGATAGGAAATCCGATTACAGAACTGTGAAGATGATAAATCGATAAATGATATTTCTATATCCGTTTAAAAAAGCTCTTTTGTATAGTATCGTATAAGATACATAGTGGCGATTGTACTGATAAAAAAGGAGAAATAACATGATTCAAACCTATCATTTTTTTGGTGAGCACTCGCTGGAATTCGAGGATTCAAAAACAGTGAAAGAGCTTATTGAGTATGCGTTTGAAAAATTTGATTACTATGAACCGTTTGGAATGGATTCTGTTACCGTGTTCCAATGTCATCATCCCGATAGTAATTATGGATGGTTTACAATCGACACGAAAAGAAGATGCGTTGATGAAATCGTCAATAGAGATGAACTTTGTTTTGGTTATCATATTCCGGGGATTTTATATTATGCGGAAGGCGGATGGGGTCATCATATGGAGGAATTAGGAAACCATCCTATATTTGAAAACCCTGTGTCGCTCAAACTGAAATTTGAAGATTTTAAGCATACTGTCGTTTTTGAGGGAACACACTCATTTAGAGAAATTCTTAATTTGCTTAAAAACACTGGATATCTCGAGAAAAATATTTCACAAATCAAAGTTCATGTACTTGCATATCCAAAAGAAAATTACTCTCAATATATAGAACTGAGTAATCCCTTTCTTGATGTGTCTATGGTTGAATTTGAAAACTCATTGCCTCAAGATGGTGTTGTGACATTGCTATTAGAGTAAATTATACGGTTGATATATTCCCGTGTACTGCGAGGGAAGATTTGTTTCCATGTTGTGTCGACATTCACGGTATTGTTTCAACCCATGTGGAGACGGTAGTCTTGATGTTAAGAAAATAAAATCAAGTGCCTGAAAGCGGCGTATTTCCGGGCTTTTTAGGAGGTTTGGATTTGAAGCCTGACTTCTGAAAAAGCTCGGTTATTTTATGTGGAAACATATCTACTTTTTAGTCTGACCGGAGAAAAAGTGGATGACTGAAAAATGCGGTAGGGTTTAGGCTGTGGATTAGATGTCGTGGGTTGTAGCACTGAAATTGTTGTCAGTTCCGACCGCAGTTTAGGCTACTCGATACCATAAGGCAGAGTTGGCAGTGGAATAGATGTTATGGAAGTGGAGGCGCATTATTATGTTTAATCCTGGCTTAAAAATAGGACAAATTGTAAAGAATGTGGATATCGTAGAAATATTTAAATGCGGAAATATGGGAGGCATGCGTCGTTCAAGAACAACGAATACGCTTGTTATTGTATCCGATTATACAAAGGGCCTTTATCATGATAAATGGATAGGCGGAGTTTTACATTATACAGGCATGGGTAAATCCGGAGACCAGGATTTGTACTGGTCTCAAAATGCAACGCTCGCAGAAAGCGGCTTCAATGGTGTCGATGTGCATTTATTTGAGGTGATGGATGCCGGCGAGTATGTTTATTGCGGAAGAATTGAGTTGTTGGATAAACCATATGCGGATACCCAGCCTGGTGAGGATGGTGTGCCAAGAAAAGTATGGATGTTCCCTGTTCGGCCAGTTCCGGATAATGACGTACAGAAGCTACAAATGTTTGTATTCAAAGATATGGAGGACTACAAGGCACGCGGTAAGAACGTGGATGAAGAATATACCAAAATGATGCAGGAACTCAAAAAGAGTAAAACAAAACCTCCGATTGCAAAGGCGACGGTGTATGTAAAACCAGAACCGAAGCCATCTGTTGTTATCCCAGCGGATATTGTAGGTAAAACAGTGAAGCATAAAACCTTTGGAACCGGCAAGATTACTGAGATTGCCGGCACCACCATTGTTATACAGTTTAACACCGTTGGAGAAAAGAAGATGGGATACGAATTCTGCATGGAGAAGAAGTTGCTGGAATTTGTATAAGTGGACAATATGAAAATAGTTAGAGTGGTAGCAGTAGTTATCCGTCAAGGTGACAGGATATTTGCAACTGCAAGAGGCTACGGAGAATTTAAAGGACAGAGGGAGTTCCCTGGCGGAAAGATTGAGGCCGGAGAGACGTCACAGCAGGCTCTTATAAGAGAAATAAAAGAAGAGCTGGATGTAATGGTATCCGTAGGAGATCTGATTGATACGATTGAATACGATTATCCTACATTTCACCTGAGGATATTTAAATGAGAAGTCAACGTATTCGGAAAAGGAGATAGCTAGTGAATATAGTAAGTCGGATTTTCTGACAAACATTAAATTCTCAATTGATCCAATTGTAAGACGAGTGTGCGCTAAAACGATTTTCAACTATCTGTGCTGGAGTAATTCCGCAGAGTTTATGCCTGACTCAAAATTCGACGCGTTGAGAAATTATATTCGGTATGGCGTGTGGGATGATAGCTTATGGTTTCGTTATTAAACTGGATATGTAACTGCAGCTACACCACCAAATGATACGGCGCATGTTGTAGGGACAATGATAAGTTTTGAGAGTGGCAAATGTGAATTACTTGGATGTATTACATGGTTTGGAGAAATAACATATATACTAAAAATATGTGAAACTTTACCTGTTAAGGCACATGATATAGGCAGGGACTTGACGGGATTGGAGATGCCAGCAATAGATACGAAATTCACATATTTTAACAACGTGACTTCGGAAATTACAACTGAAGATGCAGTGTTTATTTATGGTGGAAGAAACAAATAACGATAGCCCTGAGTTATCGTTGAAAGGTTTATTGACCAGTTATGAGTAACGGACAGGCAGGTATGACGTACTTCCTGTCGTATCGTGCTATATCGAGATGGCGGTGTCGCTTAGAAAAATTTAAAGATAATCCGCCGTTGCCTTTCTGTTTCAAGCGGCGGATTTTAATTACCTGTCCGTTTTATCGTACATACAGTGTGATACAATTATATTGATAAATAACTGATTGTCAAACGGTTCCAAACACAAATCAATTTCGGAAGACTGTATTGACAGCAAGAAAAAAACAACCGAAAAAATTTTGAAAAGAGGGTAAATATATGACTTATAAGGAAGACGGATTCAGAGCATTTTACCATCAGTTTTGTGTAGTGCCTATTACAAAAAAGGTCAGAAAGTTGCTTGATGGTTTTCCGGGCGAGGATGAGGCAAACGGTATTCTTACATATGGATATTATGATCGCGAAGTCGGGCTGACACTTGAAGTTTTGGCGGCGGCTTTAATGGACGGTGAGCATGCGAGATTCGGGGTTTCATCAAATACAATATCCTCTAAAATAAGAATCGATGTTGTTGCAGAGGACAACTGTTTCTTTTTTCCTGATGATAACGGCTCTTTGTCTAAGCGCTATGCGAATAAACTCAAAACACTCGAGGCGTACAATGCAGATGAATATGTGGAAAGAACAAGAAGGATGATGTTTCTTGATGATTGCCGCCATGAGCGCTATATCGATGATATTAAGGTGATTTTTGCAAAAAATGGATTGCAAAGAGAAGAAATCTGGACTAGAATCACAGGACTTACCGAAAATCGCATTATCGGAGTTCTGTTGAATGAACTTTATCAGGATTTTGGATATCATGAGGGTGACATAGTAATGTTTTTTGCCCAAAAAACTGATGGTGATAAATTTGTTTGTGTTGCTGATATAAATGCAAATCAAAAAATAACGGCGGAAGATTTAGCGGATGGAAGCGTGTTGGAGGCTGTTGTTTCGAGGTTTAATAAGAAACAAAATGAAGAAAATTTGATTGAAGTGTTAGCGGTCTTGCGTGATAGCAATGTCTGGATTCCTTGCAATGCTGTAATGGCGGATGAAGATCGGAATCAAATTGAATCCATGATTAAAAACAACGCAGGAGATATCGAAAAGCTCGTAGGAGAAAAAATTAATACCAAGGGCGCAATGCGGTTGATTCCTGATGTATTGCAGAGCGGAGATGAATTCTATTTCCCAATATTTTCTACAGTTGAAGCTATGGGCGAATACGGCGAAAGCTTTTCAAAGGTGCAGCACAGTGTTCTTAAAGCTATCTCTATGGCAAAAAACAATGAAAAAAACATCAGCGGACTCGTACTGAACGCTTTTACTGAACCGTTCATTCTCGACAAGGATCTTTGGAATGCTTTTGAGAAAATGGAATCTTCGCTTTGACTTTTTAACTTCTAAGCCCTAATCCCGACCGTATTTGTAGATAATTTATTTTTTTTTGCCCTCAGGCATTGATTTTCAAAAAAATCTGTGCTACTTTAAAGCTGTACAGTTGTCTTGGCTGTGCGGCTTTATCTATTTTGATAGGAGGATCAAAATGAAAAGGTTTATAAGCAGGGCGGTCGCAGTGATTCTCACATGCGTATTGGCCTTCGGCTCCTCGGTCTGCTTCGCCGCGGACAGCACCGAGAGTGCAGACGCAAAGAAGTATTATGATTACGGCACATATGTGCTTCTGGGCGACAGTGTCGCCAGCGGTCACAACGACCTTGTGTATGTGGATTCTGAGTTCAAGCGCGTTGAAAATTCATACGGCGCGTATGTTGCCGATGATCTCGGAGTGAATTATGTTCCGATGGCCTGCCCCGGATTCAGGACGATAGATATCCGCTATATGCTCGAGGACGATTATCCGGGCGACGATTATCTTTTCCACGATTCTCATAACCCCGAGGTCATGAAATCGAGGATCCCCGAGTATCGCCGCGCAATTTCACAGGCGGGTCTTATTACCCTCGGTGTCGGCGGAAACGATTTCGGCACTTATCTTACATGGGTCATCGCCGATATTCTCGAAAAAGAGGGCACTTGCAGCAAATATGTCAAGGCTCTGCGCGATCTTCTCAAGGAGAACGGCATAGTCAACGACAAGCTCGACAAAATAGTTGAGCTCGCTAAGATTACCGACGCAATGCCCGAGCTTATCAGAGTTCTCCCGCGTGCGCTTAAATACGGGCTCGAAAACTTCTTTGAGAACTGGAACCATGTAATAGAGGATATATATGCTCTGAATCCCGATGTTCAGCTTCTGGTTATCGGAATGTTCGACACGAGCGTCAAGAGCGACGACGGAGCGACAGACACCGAGGAGAACAAGGATGACAGCCAGAGCATCAATCTCGGACAAATGGTCGTCGATATGGCGAACAAGCCGATGAAGGAGGGCGCCGAGAAATACGGCTATATCTTTGTCGATACAACGGGCACGACCTGCGACATATGCCATCCGAACGCAGCGGGCTACAGACATATCGCCGACAGAATCCTTGACGCTCTGCCCGATGCAACCTTCCCGTTTACGGATGTCGCGTCCGATTCGGAGTATTACGATGCAATCGAGTTTATGTACAGAAAAGGCTACATGGCGGGCACTTCCGAGACGCAGTTCAGCCCCGATTCCGCGCTGACAAAGGCAGCTCTCGTTCAGGCTCTTTACGGCATGGCCGGCTCGCCCGAGGTCAATACCGACAATCTTTCGTTTGCCGATCTCGACAGCTCGAATCCCGCGTTCAAAGCCGCGGTGTGGGCTGTCAGCAACGGAATAGTCAAAGCGTCCGACGGCAAGTTTGAGCCGGACAGCGAAGTAAGCGTCGCCGACTTCGGTCTTGCGATGATTCGCTTCTCCGCAAAGGTCGATTTCAACCTGAAGAGGGTAGTAAAGACCGTTTCAATGTCATTCAATCTTGCTCTTGAGAACAAGTTTATGATTATCAAAAGATCTATAACCCGTGCCCAGGCCGCGCAGAAGCTCGCCGGATATCGATATTATTGATAGAAGTATAGTAACGTAAACAAAGCGGAGAGCTCAAGAGGGTTCTCCGCTTTTGTGATATAAAGAACACCCGTCCGCAGATACATAGCTCCCGCAGACAGGTATTCTTATTCGCCGCTCCCGATATTTTCTCCGCGATTTACGGCTAAAACATTGACATCGGGGAAAATTAAGAGTAGAATATTTGAGTAAATATTTTTGGCTGTGAAGAGCAGAGCCGTTTATTCCGCTCGCAGAGAGGCGCGCCGGCATTATGCCGCTGTGAGGTGCGCCGTGTCAGGAAGTACGGCAGCCGGCTCGGAGCCTCCCGCGTTGAACGGGCGTAGCCTGCGTTAAGGGCAGCAGAGGGGTGCAGTTTTGTGCAATCCGGGTGGTACCGCGGCTTCGGTCGTCCCGGGCAGAACGGCATCTATTTTTATTTTTTAAGGAGTTGTTTATCATGGAATGGACGGGACTCAATGAACTCAGAGAGAAGTATCTGAGCTTTTTCGAGAGCAAGGGCCATCTTCGTCTGCCGAGCTTTTCGCTTGTGCCTCAGGGAGATAAGAGCCTGCTGCTCATCAACGCCGGCATGGCACCGCTCAAGAAATATTTCACAGGCGAGCTGACCCCGCCGAGAACCCGCGTCACAACCTGCCAGAAGTGCATCAGAACGCCCGATATTGAGCGCGTCGGAATCACCGCGCGCCACGGCACTTTCTTCGAGATGCTCGGCAATTTCTCATTCGGCGATTACTTCAAGCATGAGGCGACCGCCTGGGCGTGGGAGTTCTGCACGAAGGTGCTCGAGATGCCCGCGGATAAAATATATATCAGCGTCTATCAGGACGATGACGAGGCATATGACATCTGGACAAAGGAGCTCGGTGTTTCGCCCGACCATATGGTTCGTCTCGGCAAAGAGGATAACTTCTGGGAGCACGGCGCAGGCCCCTGCGGTCCCTGCTCGGAGCTCTATTTCGACCGCGGCGAGAAGTACGGCTGCGGTTCTCCGACCTGCGGAGTCGGCTGCGACTGCGACAGATATGTTGAGTTCTGGAACCTCGTTTTCACCCAGTTTGATAACGACGGCAACAATAACTATACCCGCCTCAAGAGCTGCAATATCGATACCGGTATGGGCCTTGAGCGCCTCGCCTGCATCATGCAGGGCGTGGACAACCTCTTCGAGGTCGACACCGTCCAGAACATCATGAAGCACATCATGCAGATAGCGGGCGTCAAGTATCACGAGGACGAGAAAAAGGATGTCTCCCTGCGTGTTATCACCGACCATATCAGAAGCACCACTTTCATGATCGGCGACGGCGTTATGCCTTCAAACGAGGGCAGAGGATATGTCCTTCGCCGCCTGCTCAGAAGAGCGGCTCGCCACGGCAGACTCTTAGGTATCGACGGCACTTTCCTCTACAAAGTGTGCGAGACCGTTATCAAAGAGAATGCAACAGCCTATCCGAACCTCGTCGAGAAGCACGACCTTATTGTAAAGGTCATCAAAGCTGAGGAGGAGAGCTTCAATAAGACTATAGACACAGGTCTCAATCTGCTTGAGAATATTATCGCTCAGAGCGATTCCAAGGTGCTCAGCGGCGCAGATGCTTTCAAGCTTCAGGATACTTTCGGCTTCCCGATAGACCTGACAAAAGAGCTGCTCGAAGAGCGCGGCATGAGCGTCGATATCGACGAGTATGACCGCCTCTATGCTCAGAGCAGAGCGGCGGCGCGTGCGGCGCGCAAGGATGCCGGAGCTCAGGCGTGGAAGGACAGCAACGTTTCGTTCAAGGATGTCGGAGCCACCGAGTTTGTCGGCTATACCGATTATTCCTGCGACGCCGAGATAAAGGCAATAGTCACAAACGGCGAGCGTGACGAGTTCGCAACCGCGGACTCCGAGGTGGTTGTTGTGCTCGACAAGACCCCGTTCTATGGCGAGAGCGGCGGACAGGCGGGCGACACCGGCGTTATCAAGACCGATAATGCAACCCTCGAGGTTACCGCCACCGGCAAGACTCCCGACGGCGTTGTGCTCCACATTGCAAGATTTATAAGCGGCGACAGCATCGCTCTCGGCGATAAAGTCCACGCTCAGATAGATGTTGAAAAGCGCGAGGCGACCCGCCGCAACCATACCGCGGCTCATCTGCTCCAGGCAGCTCTGAGAAAGCACATCGGCAGCCATGTTGAGCAGGCGGGACAGCTTGTCAACAGCGAGGAGATGCGCTTCGACTTCACCCATTTCTCCGCTCTCTCGGGCGATGAGCTCAAGGCGATAGAGCGCGAGGTCAACGAGGTTATCCTCAAGGGTATTCCGGTCGAGACACACGAGATGCCCATTGAAGAGGCGAAGAAGCTCGGCGCAATGGCTCTGTTCGGCGAGAAGTACGGCGATGTCGTGCGCGTTGTCAGCGCGGGCGATTTCTCCGTTGAGCTGTGCGGCGGCACCCATGCGGACAATACCGCAAAGCTCGGTCTGTTCAAGATCGTGTCCGAGTCCTCAGTTGCCGCGGGAATCAGACGTATAACCGCCGTCACCGGCTTCGGCGTGCTCAAGCATATAGAAAACGATGAGCGCATCATGCAGTCTGCAGCGGCGGCGATGAAGCTCGGCAATGTCGCGGAGCTTGACAAGCGTGCGGCGACCCTCGCTGCCGAAGTAAAGGCAAAGGACAGAGAGCTTGCGGAGCTTCGCAGCGAGATATCCGCTCTCAAGGCGGGCAGCCTTATGGACAGCGCAAGACAGGTCGGAGGAGTCAGACTCATCACCGCTGATGTCGAAGTCTCAAACCCCGGCGAGCTTCGCTCGATGTGCGACACCGCCCGTGACAACGGCGCAGATATCGTCGCAGTCTTTGCTGGCGTCAACAAAGAAAAGGGCACTCTGAACTTCGCCTGCGCCTGCGGTGCCGATGCGATAAAACTCGGCGCTCACGCCGGCAATATCGTCCGTGAGACCGCAAAGATAGCAGGCGGCTCGGGCGGCGGCAAGCCGGACAGCGCAATGGCGGGCGCCAAGGACGCTTCCAAGGCGGACGAGGCTCTTGCGGCGGTTGACTCTATCGTCAGCGCCATGTTAAAATAAAATCATAGCTCCGCCGGTCTTTCCCGGCCGGCGGAATAAGCATTTGCAATACGGAGGTTTTCTGAAAATGGATGACTGTATTTTTTGCAAAATAATCAAGGGCGAGATACCCTCAAAAAAAGTCTATGAGGACGACGATGTTCTCGCGTTCTATGACCTCGAGCCGCAGGCTCCGTTCCATATTCTCATTATCCCGAAGCAGCACATAAAGAGCGCTGCCGAGATAACCCCGGAGAACAGCGCGGTCGTCTCCAAAGTGTTCGAGGCGGCGGCAAAGATAGCCAAGCAGTTCGATCTCAAGGACGGCTTCAGAATCGTCAACAACTGCGGCGACTGTGCGGGTCAGACCGTCAAACACCTGCACTTCCATATGCTCGGCGGCAGAGATTTCGGCTGGCCGGCAGGCTGATAAAAAGACCATATTAATATTCAGGAGATGTTTATTTTGGCAAAGACCTATACAATGGAAATCGCAGGCGTGAAGAGAGAGCTTCCTCTCTGCCCGGTCAGCGACAAGCTCGATATCGCGGCATTCATCCTTTTCGGTGATGTCGAAGTTACCGTTAAAGCGGCGGAAGAGCTGCTCAAGAAGTGCCCTGAGTTCGATTATATTCTCACTCCCGAGGCGAAGAGCATCCCGCTTGCCTATGAGATGTCCAGACAGAGCGGCAAGAAATATTTTGTCGCCCGAAAGAAGCCAAAGGTCTATATGACCGACCCCGTCTGCGTCAGCGTGCGTTCGATAACCACCGATGCAGAGCAGACCCTCCTTCTCGGCAGAGAGGACGGGGATCAGCTTCGCGGTAAGAAAGTACTTATCGTTGACGATGTTATCAGCACCGGCGAATCCCTCGCGGCAGTCGTTGCCCTTGCCGATAAGTTCGATGCGAACATAGTCGCCAAGGCGGCAGTCCTCGCAGAGGGCGACGCGGCGGAGCGCGACGATATCGTGTTCCTCGAGAAGCTTCCTCTTTTCTTCAAATAATCGGAGAACTCGAGAAATGGCGCGTCCGTTCACGGTTATCGGTTTTACAATGTTTTTTACGCTGGCTCTTGTTTTTGAACTCGGTCAGAAGGCGGCAGTCGTTATCCTTTCGGCAGCAGCTGCCGCCTTTATCTTTTCTTTGTTCTTCAAGAGTGTTCGGCGTGACTTTGTAATCCCGACTGCGTGTATAACGGCGGTCGTTGCAGTACTTTTGTCTTTTGCCGCCGCACTTGTTCCTGATGAAGCGTCGCAGCGTTTCAACGACGGCGTGCATACCGTGAAAGCGAGCGTTGTCTCGCTCGAGGAGCAGAGCGGCGAAAGATATTATACAGAGCTTAAAACTTCCGAGATAGACGGCGAAAAATATAAGCTGAACATACGCCTTTCTTCAAAATCGCGCCTTGGTTTTAAGCCGTATGATACTGTCAAGGGCGATTTGCAGCTCTACGATATCGGCAAGACCCGCGACGCGAGGAACTACTATCTGTCCGAAAATATCTTTATGGGCGGATACGCAAAGGGCGATATGAATATATCTCAGCCGGAGCGCAGGCCGATAGGCTATTATCCGCTCGCGATGCGCGCTTATATCAAAAACACGGTTTCGCGTCTTATCCCCGGCGAACGCGGAGCGCTTGCAACGGCGCTTCTGATCGGTGACAAATCAAATTTGCCGAAGAGCGTTTCGGATTCGTTCTCGTCCGCGGGAATATCGCATCTGATAGCCGTTTCGGGTCTGCACCTCTCAATCTGGTGTCTGTTCATTCTGAAAATTTTCGATGTTTTCAGGCTCAGACGCAGAGCGGGAGCAATTATTTCGGCGGCGTTTGTTATAGTTTTTATGGCGGTCTCGGGCTTCACATATTCCGTCATGCGTGCGGGCTTCATGATGCTCGTTATGCTCCTCGGAACGCTGCTTTCTAGGCAGGCGGATTCACTCAATTCCCTCGGCATCGCGCTTGTTATTCTGTGCTTTGCCAATCCGTATTGCGTGATGAGCCTCGGACTGCGCCTCTCGCTCCTCTCGACTCTCGGAATAATAGTCGGCTACGGCAATATTGATTTTCCTCTGAATCCGTATATCGCGCGCGTCAGAAATAAATATGCAAGGCGCGTTTGCGAGTTTATCTTCGGCTCCGTCCGAAGCACCGTGCTCGCCTGTGCGTTCACTCTGCCTGTTATGATACTCGATCTCGGCAAAGTGTCACTTATCGCGATCCCGGCGAATCTTGTTTCCAATCCTCCCGCATCTGCGTGTATGATCCTCTCTGGGCTTACCGCTCTCACCGCGAAGTTTTCATTTTTGCGCGTGATAACGGCCGGTCTTGCAGAACTGTCCGGCGTGTGCGCGTCTTTTCTTATCAATTCATCGAAGTCGCTCGCGGCGGTTCCTCATTCGTCTTTGAACGCCTCGACATTTCTTTTTCCACTGTGGCTTGTTTTGATTTTTATCGTCCTTGCGGCGACTGCGCTTATCTATAAATTTTCTGGGCGCAATACCGTCCGCGCAGCAGTTTTGATATGCACGCTCACCTTTGCGGGCGTGTGCGTCGGATCTTCTGCACTTTTCCGCGCGGCAACCGTAATAACCGTGGCAGATGTCGGCAACGGCTCTGCTGTTGTCGTCAGCTCCGGCGGCAAAACTGCCTTGCTCGGCTGCGGAGGGGACAGCTACTATGCCCTCTCAAATATAGAGTCCGCAATGGACAGCGTCGGCGCGGATAATCTTGATTTTCTTCTTATCCCGCGCGTATTTGAGGGCGAAAGTTCACTCGCGCTCGATGTTATCGACACTTTTTCGCCCGAGTATATTCTTGCCGGCGAGACTGATGCCGACCTCAATGAAATACTTAAAACAGAAAATTATAACCTCGCGCCTGCTGCGGATATAAACATCGGCGGCGCAGAATTAAGATATAAAACAACGAATAAAACGAGCACTGCGGTGCTCGGCATGAGCGGCGCTGATGCGGTCATTGTTTTCAGACCGTCTTATGCGCCGGATACAAAAGGGGATATTCTTGTTTTGCGGGAGAATCTGCCGCATGGCATTTCCCCGGAAAACTATAATTTGACCGTGCTATCGGCGGATGCCGACAGAGCGCCTGCGGTCATGGGAAAATTGCTGTCCCTCGGCGCGGACGCGTACGCGACGGGAGGGCAGGGGAACATCAGAATCACGGTGTTCCCGTCGGGCAGAATTTTGACGGAAAGGATGGACTGAATGGCTGCTATCGGCGAAAAAGAGATAAAAGCGCTTATCAGAAGCGGAGATATCGGCGGCGCGTTCCTGCTTTTTGGAACGGAGAGCTATCTCAAGGAATTTTATTCCTCAAAGTTAAAAGACAAAGCCGTCAGCCAGGACTTTGCGGATTTCAACTATCATTTCTTCGACGGTGCGTCGTGTACCCTCGAGGATATCGAGCAGGCGGTCGAGGCTTTTCCGATGATGAGCAGCAACACCTGTGTATTCGTCAAGGATATGGCTGTCGATTCGCTCGACGAGGATTCTTATGAAAAGCTCGAAAAAATAGTCGGCGATGTCCCGGATTACTGCACGCTGATTTTTTATATCGGCAAGGCAGATTCGCTCAAAAAGACCGCAAAAGCCAAAAAGGCAGTCTCGCTCTTTACAAAATACGGCAATGCGGTCGAGCTCAACAAAAAGACCGCTTATGAGCTTGCCAAAATGCTCGTCGGCGCGGCGCAGAAGCGCGATTCTTCGCTCAGCCAGCGAAACGCCGAATATCTTGTTTCCTGCGTCGGGGACGATATGGTTACTCTTTTAAATGAAATTGACAAGCTCTCGGCATATGCCGAGAGACGTGAGATAACCCGCGCGGACATCGACCTGATGTGCGTCAAGACTATCGAGGCGAATGCATTCGACCTGACTAAATATATAATCTCGGATAATTTCGACAAGGCGTATGAAACGCTCAATATGCTCTTCGCCCAGCGTGCGGATGTTATGATGATAATGGGCGCGGTGATATCCGTCTTTGTCGATATCTATCGTGTCAAGGTCAGCGTATCTGCGGGCTACAGAGACACTCAGCCGGCGGAGATATTCTCAAACTACCGCGGCCGCGAGTTCAAATTGACAAAAGTTTCGCGCCAGGCATCGGCTCTGAGCGTGCGCGTTTTGCGTCAGTGCCTCGATGAACTGCACAGAGCCGATACACTGCTCAAGAGCTCTGCCGTTGATAACAGGATAGTTATGGAGGAACTGCTTGTCAAGCTGTTTGTGGCGATACAGTCACGAAAATAAACGCCGGATGGTGTTGATGGTAAAATGATAAAGATAAAACAGGCGGTCATCGTCGAGGGAAAGTATGATAAAATAAAACTCTCCACAGTCCTCGATACCGTTATAATACAGACCGACGGCTTCGGCATTTTCAAGGACAAAGAGAAGCAGAAGCTGATAAAACGCCTCGCTCAGACACGCGGCATAGTCATATTGACCGACAGCGACTCGGCGGGCTTCAAAATCCGTTCATTTATCGGCGGAAGCGTTCCGAAAGACAGCGTCATTCACGCCTATATTCCCGACGTGTTCGGCAAAGAGCGCAGAAAGGACGCGCCGTCTAAAGAGGGCAAATTAGGGGTCGAGGGAATCGATACTGAGATCTTGCTTGAAGCGCTCAACCGCGCCGGAGTCACCTGCGAGAGTACGCAGGAAAAGAGCCGAGCTGTAACCGTTGCCGACCTCTACGAAGCCGGGCTCAGCGGAAAAGCGGATTCGGCGGCTCTGCGCAAAAAGTTCCTGCGCAGTCTGTCGCTTCCCGAGCGCCTTTCAACAAGCGCGCTCGTCGATATGATAAATATTTTCATGACATACGACGAATTTCAGGAAAGTATAAGAAAATTTTCACTCAGCGGAGATGATAATCAATGATAAGAATAGGCAGCGGATACGATGTTCATAAGCTTGTCGAGGGGCGGAAACTCATAATCGGCGGCGTTGATATACCCCATACCATGGGACTTCTTGGCCATTCGGATGCCGATGTCCTGCTCCACAGCATCAGCGATGCGCTGCTCGGCGCGGCGGCAATGGGGGATATAGGCTGCCTGTTCCCGGACAACGATGAAAAATACAAGGGCGCGGACAGTCTCGAACTCCTGCGCGAAGTCGTGCGCGTTATCGGCGCTCAGGGCTGGCACATAGTCAATATCGACTCAACCGTTGCCGCCCAGGCTCCGAAGCTGCGCCCGTATATAGATGAAATGCGCCGCAACATAGCCGACGCCTGCTCGCTCGATGTCTCATGCGTCAGCGTCAAGGCGACCACCGAAGAGGGGCTCGGCTTTACGGGACGCCGCGAGGGCATAAGTGCCTCCGCCGTCTGCCTTATTGAGAAGTAATTTGATTTCAGGCGCGTTTTATGGTATTATAGGAATTGAAGAGAGGTATGCCTATGTTTACTGAAAAGATCGCATCTCTCTGGGATCAGCTGAAGGTCGTATTCTCCGACTTCGCCTTCACGGATTTCCTGGATATCTGCCTCGTTGCGTTCATTCTTTATAGTGTTATCAAGCTCATCCGTGAGACAAAGGCCATTCAGCTTGCAAAGGGTCTTCTGCTTTTCGGTGTGGCTTATCTTGCCATTTACCTGCTCGATATGCAGGCGAGTGAGTTCATATTCAAAAAAGTCTTCGGCGAGATAATTATAGTCCTCGTCATCCTCTTCCAGCCCGAGCTGCGCCATATGCTCGAATCCGTCGGCAGACGCAGCATAACAAAGCTCAATCTTTTCGGCGTGCGCGATGAGGAGACGGAGCGCAATCAGAAGATAAAGGATTCGATCTACGCCGTGTGCAAGGCGTGTCAGAGCATGAGCGAGAGCAAGACAGGCTCTCTTATCGTCTTTGAGCATGATACGCTCCTCGGTGATATCATAAAGAGCGGAACTCCCGTCGATGCGATAGTCTCGCGCGAGCTGATAGGCAATATTTTCTATCACGGCGCGCCGCTCCATGACGGAGCCGCAGTTATCCGCGACGGCAGGGTAGTTGCCGCTGGCTGCGTCCTGCCGCTGACTCAGAAAGAGAATCTCGATACCCAGCTCGGAACCCGCCACAGAGCCGCCATAGGTATGAGCGAGCAGGGAGATGCGATGATAGTCGTCACTTCCGAGGAGACCGGAACAATTTCCATCGCCTGTAATGGCCAGCTTATCAGAAATCTCACCGATTCCGATCTGCGTGAGCATCTTGTGCGCTACCTTTGCGGAACGAATAACGAAGATAAAGCCGCCGTTAAGGGCATACGCAAGCTGTTCGGAGGTTTTAAGAAATGAAAAAGAAAAAAATAAGCTTCAAAAATCTCATATATGATAACAGATTCGTTTTGGCGCTTTCAATAATCGCCGCAGTTATAATCTGGATTGTTGTCGCAATTCAGGCGAGCCCCGAGGATGACCGGATAATAAAAGATGTCCCTGTTAAAATAGAAATATCAAACAATGTCTCGAATCTCGGGCTTCAGATGTTCGGCAATACGGATTTCACAGTCGAAGTCAAGGTTCACGGCAAGCGCTACGAAGTCGCCGAGAGCGTGCTCACAAAAGACGATATCTCCGTTGTCGCCAAGACCAACTATGTCGATTCGACAGGCAGCCAGACCCTGAAACTCGAAGTGACTGCAAAAGATCCGAGCAAGGCGAACTATGAGATAGTTTCGCTCTCTCAGGATTCGATAAATGTGTATTTCGACTATTACAAAGAAGGCGAATACACTCTCCAGCCCGATGTCGTCTATGACGGCGCGTCGTATGTCACAAACGGACTGATAGCAGAAACCCCGGTGCTCTCTGCGAATACCGTGAAGCTGTCGGGTCCCGTGACTGAGATGGCGAAGATAAAGAAAGTTGTCGCGCGCGTGACTCTGAACAAGAAAATCAGCGCGACCACAACGCTCGACGCCGAGATAATCCCGCTGAGCGAATACGGCGGAAAGCTTCAGTATATAACCGTCAACGACGGACTCGCCGATATCACGATGACTCTTCCGATTTATCAGCGCGCCGAACTGCCGACTACGGTAACTTTCAAGAATGCGCCTGCCGCTTATGCGAGCAACCCGCCTGCGTTTACCTGTAGTCCCGCGAGACTCAATTTCACTATGGACGCGACGAAGCTCTCGTCCATAACCGAGCTGTCGGTCGCCGATATCGATTTCTATATGCTCGGCGCAGGCAGGAATGAGATAACCATAGACCTGACGACGTTGAGCGGAGTCAAGGTTATGAGCGGGGAGACGAAACTCAAGGTCACGGTCGAGATGAACGGCGTGACCTCACAAAAGAGCTCGGTGAGTGCCAACAATATCTCCTTTATCAATGTCCCCGCCGGATATAAAGCGGTCGTGACTCAGACGCGCATACCGTCCGTTGAAGTTGTCGGCCCGAAAGAGAATCTCGAAAAGATAACCACGGATCAGCTCTTCGCCGAGGTCGATCTCAGCAGTGCCGACCCCACCCAGTCCCACGGCACGGCATATGCCCGCGCCTATGTCAAGGACAGCAACAATTGCTGGGTGCATAACAGATACACCGTCAGCTACAGACTTGAAAAAGTCCAGTAATAAAAACTTGAACCCTCTGCCGAGTGCAGAGGGTTTATTTCTGCAATTCCATATAAGCAAAATCAAATTGATGAAGCTATCGAATCGGGCTATAGCAAAGTTGAAGCAAGTTACGTCCGATATTGATAATCAAGCTTTTGATAGCCGCGCCGCAGTGTTCGATAACTAATTGAGGAAAGCGAGGGGACGGCTTGCGCAGCAAGACGCACGAGCCCGCACCCGTTCAAGCTCCGGCGCGTTTGCGGGCGAATGTGCCGAGCAGCCGACAGAGAATCGCAAGCTGTGTACTGAGGTGCGGCGTTGCCGGGGTCTCGGGGTGGAACCCCGAGTTTGCTTTTCTTTTGCAGGCGTTTTCTTTTTCAAATAAAAAGAAAATGCCGAAACGCTGACAGTATAAAACTTTTTGATTATATTTTGTGGCGAAGGTAGAAAGTAGATTGCTGTTGATACGGATTTACTGTAATTTCGCATTGCCTACTGTCGATTAGTAAAAAATTATTCAAGGTGAAAAACAAATAGTAAAAAGCGGAGCACCGTTTTCAGTGCTCCGCCTTTTGTTATGCTCTTTTCTGAAGCTCACGCTCAAGCCAGATAGAACCAATGTCTATCGCGCTGTAGAGACCTCTGCGCTCCGCCTTCTTGAGGATCCTGTCGCGCGGACGAAGATCTTCGTTTGTGCTGACGAGCTGCACGAGTATTTTATCTGAGAGCTCCGCGCCGTTTACGTCCTTGGTCGAGGTTATCTGCATCATGATGATGCAGGGCTCATCCATGTATCCGTAATAAAGCGTGTTGTCTTTTCTGACAAGGGGCTTGCCCTTGTACATGAGAAGCTTCTTGTTCTCCGCCACTCAATGTCACTCCAATCGGGTTATAGTTGCACTTTATTTTTTGATTCCGAGATAATCCTCAACCATGCTCTGCAGCAGCTCGTCTCTGTCCAGCTTTCGCACAAGACTGCGGGCATTGTTGTGGGTGGTGATATATGTCGGATCCTCAGAAAGGATGTAGCCAACTATCTGGCTGACCGAATTGTACCCCTTTTCGTTAAGTGCGTTGTAAACCTCGAGGAGTATCTTTTTCATTTCTTCGTCGTTTTCGTTTTTTATTGAGAACTGAATAGTCTCGTCGGCCATGAGTAACCACCTCCATAAAGTTTATTATATACCAAAATCTGCAACAAAACAATGGTATTTTGAAAATTAACTCAAACTCTCAGCGAAACGCCGATCGCGGACAGTCTGTGAAGTATCTCGTCTATCCAGCCCTGAACCTCTTCCATCTCGAGCGTGCGGTCGTGTGAGGAGAAGGTGAAGCGGAGCGTGATGCTCTTTGTGCCGAGCAGCTCGTATGTGTCGATGAGCTTAACGCTCTCGAGCTCTTCAATATTCATGCTCTTCCAGTTCTCGGAAAGCTCGTCGTAGGTGACGCCCTTTCTGAGCACGAGCGAGAGATCATAGTAGGTGGACTGCTTGGTCGAAGGCTCCTTGAACTCGATGTCGTATGCCTTCGCGTCGCTGAACTTGTCTATATCCATCTCGATGCAGACTGCCGAACCGGTCTTGTCGAGCTTGGAGGCGTTCTGCGGATGAAGCGCGCAGACAAAACCGACTTCGTTGCCGTCAGCAAGAACTGCAGCGGTGTTCTTCGGATGCTGCCATGCGTGGACGGGAGCTATCTTTGCGAACTTCGGCGCGCAGTGTTTAATTTGCTCGAAGATGCAGTTGACAACCTCGATAGCCTTGTAGTAGAGGTCGCGCTCGCTCTGAGACTTCGAGAAGAGCACAACGCCGAGATGGCGGCGCTCGTTGCAGTAACCGTTTTCGAGTGTGCCCTCAATAACTCTGCCTATCTCGAATATGCCGTAGCTGTCCGCGAAGTCCTTGTTCTCATATGCCGCGACGAGCAGGGTGGGAAGCATGGAGTCGCGCAGAACGCCGTTGTCGGAGTTCTCGATGTTGAGTATCTTGACATTGTCCTCAACCTCGATGCCGAGCTTCTTGTATTTCTTCTTGTCGCACCAGATATAGGAGTGAACCTCGTGCATGGAGTATTTCTTGACGAGGATGTCCTTTATCTCGTCGCCGACAAGTCTCTCGGGCGCGCTGTGAACGGGCTTGAGGGGGCTGCGGGTCGTGGTGATTTCAAAGTTGTCGTAGCCGTAGATTCTCGTTATCTCTTCGATGATGTCCGCCTTTATCGTGACATCCTTCGTGGCTCTCCAGGAGGGGACGGTGACGGTGAAAACGCCGTCTTTTTCGTCAACGCCGAAGCCGAGCAGAGTCAGCGTATGGATAATGCGCTCGTTGCTTATCTCGATTCCGGTGTATCTGTCAACATAAGCCTTGTCGAATGTTAGTGTTATCTGCGGATATTTCTTTGCGTATTCGTCTGTCAGCTTTGAGTCGATGACTGCGCCGCTGTCGATATCCTTGACGAGCTTGACAAAACGCTTTATAGCGACAAGAGTCAGCTCAGGGTCGAGCATCTTCTCGTATCTTGCGCTCGCGTCGGTGCGCAGTCCGAGGCGCGATGACGACTTTCTGACGCAGATTCCGTCGAAGTTCGCGGATTCAAGCACAACGCTCGAGGTGTCGCCGACTATCTCGGAGTCGAGACCGCCCATGATTCCGGCTATAGCGACCGGCTCGTCGTGATTGTAGATGAGCAGGGTGTTGGTGTCCGCCTTTCTCGTCGTGCCGTCGAGGGTGGTGAAGTCAATATCCTCTTTGGGCATGTCAACCTTGATGTGGTCAATTTTTGTCGCGTCGAATGCGTGAGTCGGCTGACCGATTTCGAGCATGATGTAGTTCGTGAGGTCTGCGAGCAGATTTATCGGTCTCATGCCGCAGTAGAACAGTCTGATTCTGATTTCCATCGGGCTGACATGCTTTGTGATGTTAGCCATTCTCAGGCAGGAGTATCTGAAAACGTGCTCGGTGTCGCCGATAGTTACGGGAACAACATTCTCGCTGTCGCTGTCAAGGTCGGCGAGGTCGAGCGGCTTTAATTCGCGGCCGGTGAGGGCTGCGAATTCGCGCGCTATTCCGTAATGACCCCAGAGGTCGGGGCGGTTTGTGAGAGATTTATTATCAACCTCAAAGACGATATCGTCTATCGGGAACAGCTCTTTTATGTCGGTGCCGTTCTTGTATGACGGGTCGAGCTCCATTATGCCGGAGTTCTCGTCGCTGATGCCGAGCTCTTTCTCGGAGCAGCACATACCCTCGGATTCATATCCCGCGACTGTTGCCTTGCCGATTTCGCCCGCGACAACTCTGCCGCCGGCGGTGGCAAAAGCGACCTTCTGACCGACTCTGACGTTCGGCGCGCCGCATACGCAGTTTACTACCTTGTCACCGATATCAACCGTGAGCAGGTGAAGTTTCTTCGACTCGGGGTGATTTTCGAGCGTCTTTATCTCGCCGACAACGACGTTTTGAACGTCGCGTCCCATATAATATATGTCCTCAACCTCAGCTGTGGCGAGGGTGAACTTGTTGATGAGTCCTTTTATATCGCATCCGTCAAGGTCAACATAGTCCTTGATCCAGTTTATTGAAACAAGCATGACTTTAAGCCTCCTCTTTCTTCGTGTCGTCGGGCACGGTGAACGATGAATTGGTGAACTGCGAGAGCGACTTGAGATTGCAGCTGTTGAACACTCGGATGTCCTTGACGCCGTATTTCATCATCGCAAGGCGCGTCAGTCCCAGACCGAAAGCGAAGCCCGAATACTTCTCGGGATCGATGCCGCCCGCCTTGAGAACGTTCGGATGTATCATGCCGCAGGGGCAAAGCTCAAGCCAGCCGGAATCCTTGCAGGAGGAGCAGCCCTCGCCGCCGCAGATAAGGCACTGGATATCAAGCTCGAAGCCGGGCTCAACGAACGGGAAGAAGCCGGGGCGCAGGCGCACCGTGACATCCTTCTGGAAAACCTCGGAGAGCATCGTCTTCATGAAATAGATGAGGTTAGAAATGGATATGTCCTTGTCGACCATCATGCCTTCCATCTGGAAGAAAGTATTCTCGTGGCAGGCGTCGATCTTCTCATTTCTGAAGCAGCGTCCGGGGAAGACGGCGCGAAGCGGAATACCTTTTTCGAGGTCGGCGGCGTATTTGCGGAGAATAGTGTTCTGCGCCGCAGAGGTGTGGGTCTTGAGCAGTTGACCGTTACTCAGGTAATATGTGTCCTGCATGTCGCGCGCGGGATGGTGCTTCGGAATGTTGAGCGCCTCGAAGCAGTTGTAGTCGTCGGTGACCTCGGAATAGTCCTCAATGGAGAAGCCCATGTTGAGAAATATCTCGTCAACCTCGCGCTGAACGAGCGTTATCGGGCTGTAAGAGCCGGGATTCGTGTCGCAGGGGAAAGACTCGTCGTAGACCTCGGCGCTTTCAATGAGGCGCTGTTCTTCAAGAGCCTTGAGCTCCTGGAGACGCTCCTGCATGGAGGTCTCGATGAACTGTTTTATCGTGTTTATCTTCTGACCTGCCTCTTTCTTCTGATCGTTTGGCAGGGCGCGAAGCTCGCTCATGAGATTTGCGATGTGACCCTTTTTGCCGAGGAACTCTATCCTCAGCTCCTCAAGCTCAGAGACCTTGCCCGCCTCGGAGGATTTCTTTTTGAATAACTCTTTGAGCTTTTCGGCGTTTTCGTTCATACTTCTCATCCTTTCAAAAAGCATAATTTACATCTTTTCTGCCGGCAGGGGAGGCAAAATAAAAAATCCTCCGTCCCACTGAGGGACGAAGGAAACTTCGCGGTACCACCCTGCATTCGCGCCCATAGGACGCCTCAGCCTGTTCCGCTCGATGGCGGACAGCACCGTGTAACGGCGGTGAACCGTCTCAGCCTACAACATAAAGCTTCAGCCGAGCCGCTCCGGAGTGAACTTCGGCGTGCTCTGACACGGGATCATTCCAGCCAAGTGACCCCTCTCTGCGGTGTTCGCCGCGCGCCTACTCTCTCCATCTGTGCGTTGTTTTTATATCCTGCTTATCATAGCACATTATTTTTGTTCTTGCAAGTGCCGTGTGAAAAATTTTTATTTGTTGTCATATTCGTCAAGAAAGCTGTGCTTTATTCCGTCCTTTTTGTAGGCGAGAACCGTGTCAATATTTACATTCTCAACGCTGCTGAATATGCATTTCTCAACATCGGGATTGCTCTTTTTAAGTTCGCGTATCAGCTCTTTCGTCTCCTGACGCTTTGAGTGATTCTGCCCGTCGTTACAGGTCGTGCAGGTGTCGGTGAACTTGCAGGCGCACTGGATGAAGTGAAGCCCGTTGTAGTCGCGCCACGCCTTTATGTCGTCCTCGCGCACGAGGTAGAGCGGGCGAATCAGCTCCATGCCCGGATAGTTCGTGCTGTGGAGCTTGGGCATCATCGTCTGTATCTGCGCCCCGTGGAGCATTCCCATGAGTATCGTCTCGATAACATCGTCGTAGTGGTGACCGAGAGCTATCTTGTTGCAGCCCAGCTCCTGCGCGAATTTATAAAGATATCCGCGCCGCATCCTCGCGCAGAGATAGCACGGCGATTTTTTGACATTGTAGACGGATTTGAATATGTCCGACTCGAATATGTTTATCGGGATGTTCAGCGCCCGCGCGTTGTCCTCGATTATCTTGCGGTTCTCGGGGTTATATCCGGGATCCATGACGAGATATTTGACCTCGAAATTCACTTTGCTGTATCTTTTAAGCTCCTGAAAGAGCTTCGCCATGAGCATCGAGTCCTTGCCGCCGGATATGCATACCGCGACCCGGTCGCCCTCGTTGACGAGTTTATATATCTTGAGAGCCTTCGTGAACGGACTCATTATCGAAACGCGGAACTTTTTACGCAGGCTCTGCTCGACCTTCTGACACAGTTCGCTGTCCTGCCGGTTCTGCATCTCATAGCGCATCCACGCGAGATATCCGCCTTCGAGGCTGTACGCTTCGTAGCCCTGCTTGCACAGCCTGTCCGCAATGTCTATGCTGAAAACTCCGTGCGCGCAGTAGATTATTATTTTTTTGTCCCTGTCTGCGGGCGGATTGTTCTCAAGCTCGTCGGCGGTTGTGTGCACCGAGCCGGGGATGAAACCATACGCCCTGTCCGTCTCGTTTCTTATGTCATAGACGGTGTATTCACCGTCATTGAGTTTCTTCAGCTGTTCTGCCGATATTTCCATTGCCTGCGCTCCAATGCTGAATTTTTGCCGTAAACGGCATTGCTATTATACCGCGAAACAAGGCGGTTTGTCTATAATAAAGGTGCAAAGTCCAATAAATGTCACGATGGAAAATAATGCTGCAAAAGCTGAATATCTTACGCCAAGTTAAAAGGACAGAGATTTGAGTGTCAATAATAAATTGAAAAAAGGACTTGCTTTTGCAAGTCCTTTTTTCATGCGAAAGGGTAACCAAACGGAGCATAACGGGGGCAAAAGTAAGCAAAAGTAGTGTAGCAATCAAAAATATTGCTTATACTCCGGTTCTGCTTTTAATTCATTAAGCAATTCGTCTATATTTTCAAAAACGGATTTTCCAACAATCCCTCTAAAAGGTTCCCACATTGCAGGTAGCACATTGTCGTGTGAACAAATATATTTCCATTCGTCTTCATCGTACTGATAGATTGCTTCCAGCTGATAAGTGAAAAACTCCTTTTCGTCCTTCAGTACAACATATCTCATCCAGCGATCTTTTGAATAAATCACTTTTACAACTTCATCAGAAAATGCATCAAGATACTTGTCGTACATCATTTCAACAACAGTTTCCCATGAATGCATTGGCGGTATTTCTACCACGGGTTTCTTCTTAAATAGTTTTGTTAAAAAATTCATTTCGTGCTCTCCTTTGCTGTGCGGCAGGAAGCGATTAATAATCTGCGAATGTTGCCACAAAGTTTCTCGGTATATTGATATGTGGCAATATCTATTCTTTTAGTTTCATACATCAATTTCAACCAATAACTAGTTTCGTTAGATTCTTTCAATGCAATTTCCAATTTTGCTACAAAGTCTTTCTTGCTCTGCGCGTACTGTGCTTCGTGAATATTGGCACCGACCGATGTACCCGCTCTTGCAAGCTGATCGGCCATATAAGAACTTTTCGGTGCAGTTACACCGTCAACAAGATTTACGATAGCAACAGCAAATTCAAAGGATAAGTCAAGTAATTTGTTTTCTGACATAAATGCACCCTCTTTCGCCATTATTATATTACAATTTGTTGTGTATTTCAATGATATATCGCTGACGCGATATGATATACGGCAAGCCGTATGATATACTTGCTTCGCAAGCATGATATAATATCCGTTCCTCATATGCCGCAGGCATATATCATCGCACGACAGTGCGATATCATATCGAAGATATATCACCCGTTCCGCAAGGAACGGATATCATTGAAAAAAGTCACCTTTGTCGGTAGACAAAAGTGACTTTTTTCATGGTCGGAGTGACGGGATTCGAACCCATGGCCTCTTGGTCCCGAACCAAGCGCGATACCAAACTTCGCCACACCCCGAAGTGCTTTAAGAATTATATACTATTGTCGCGAAAATTGCAAGAGCTTTTTTAAATAAATTCGTGTGTTGTGCAAATTTATTCTGCGCCTGCGAAGCAGGGGAGCCGGCAATCCGGCTCCCTTTGGCTATTATTATCAGTCTCTGTGTTTTTCTTCGAGTGCTCTTTTGGTTTCGTCCCATTTCTCTCCGGCGAGGGGATAGAACTTCAGGCTTACCGCGCAGATTATGAGCAGCGCGGCGGGTACAGCCATCCATGCGACGAGCACGCCCTGCTTTGCCCATTCGCTCTGCATTCCGGAGGCGAGGGTCGTGTCGTAGCCGAATGCCTTGGCTATGAGCAGAAACGCGGAGTTCGCGAAGCTTATTGCAGGCTTTGTTATCAGGCTGTTGACTCCCGCGTACATGCCCTCGTGGCGCAGCCCGGTGATGCTTTCATCGTAGTCGATAACATCGCCGTTCATCAGCGGAACAAGGTACATTCCGCCCGCAAATCCCATGCCTGCGGTGAAGAATCCGAGGATGGCAATGACGCTTATCTTGCCGAATATCGCCATCGCCGCAGAGCCGCAGGCGAATATCACGCACATGATGAATACGCATTTTTTGACGCCCCATGTCCTGACTTTATTTGCCCATAGTATAACCCCGAGCACCGCGCCGAGCCCCAATGCGCCGTAGGCTATCGGCATCGGCAGGTCGAATTCGTCAAAGTAGTATATGACGCCCTGCATGAGTATCGTCTGAATGAATACTACAGTAAACGAGAGCACCTCGAAAACGACGAACGAGCGGTTCTTGAAGCAGTCTATGACTGCCTTGAAAATGTTTTCGTTCTTGTCACTCTCGGTCGTGACTTTCTCTTTGTAGAAGAAAGTAGATGTGAATATGATAACGAACGCGAGGATTCCTATGCCCGCCATTATCAGCTGAAACTTTGTCGGGTCGCTTCCGACCTCCGGCTTTATCAGCGGGAAAACAACGAGCGGAACCGCCATCGCGATGAGCGTGAAGAATATCTTCCACAGGAAGATGCCGCTGCGCGCCTTGTTCGATACCGCCATGGTGTAGGGCATGACGTAGATGGATGTCGCGATTGCCGTGTAGAGCGTGTCAAACAGGAACAGCGTTGCGAGCATCTGAATGAACAGAGCCGTCTGCGAGCTGCCGAGCGGCCATCTGACCCATGTCAGCACGAAAATCAGCGAATAGAAGAACGCGCCGTATCTTATATACGGTATTCTGCGCCCGAGCTTCGACTTCGTGTGGTCGGAGATATAGCCGAACAGCGGGTCGTTCAATGCGTTCCATATGGCGAATATCATCCATACCGTGCTCGCGCGTCCCTCGGAAAGACCGAGGAATTTCGTGAAGAAATATGTCATTCCTCCGCCTGTCAGCAGGCTGTTTATCGTTGTGCAAAGGCAGTCCGCCGAGCAAAGCCAGAATTTGCTTGACGCGGAGACTCTTTCTTCGGTACCTGCGGTGTTTTTATTTTTCATGTTTTCGTCCTCATTTCCTGAACACTCTGTCCGTGCGGTAGATTATCCCGTCGGGTCTGTTCGGATACTGTGTTATCCTCGGCAGCTTTGTGTTGCCGCGGCTTTTTGCCATGATTTCCTTGCCCCAGGTTATGACCTGAGCTATATATTCGCGCTCCAGCTGCGGAACTCTGTGACCCCAGAATATCCTGTAGTCGGCGCTCATGTCATATAGCCACTGCGCGCTCGGGAGCCACTCCTCAATGCTCGTGACTCCGGGCAGCTGCATCCACAGCGCGTCGCAGACATTGTCGCCGCTGAATATGATTTTGTCCTGCTCGTCGATAAACGCGACGCTGCCGTGAGAATGTCCGGGCGTGTGCCTGACGCGAACAGTCTTTCCGCCGAGGTCGAAGATATGCCCGTCGCCCATGGGGATTATCTTTGTTTTGTATTTGCCGGGTTTTACGTCGCCCATTTTGAACCCGTGCGATTTTACGGGCGCGTTTGCTGCGAGGAATACTTTGCGAAACAGCAGGGACATCTGCGCTTTGTTGAGCATCTCACAGTCAGCGCGGTGAATGTAAATTTCTTCAAACTGTCCCGCGCCGCCGATGTGGTCGCCGTGTCCGTGCGTCGCCGCGAGAATTATCGGCAGATCTGTGAGCTTTTCCGCCGCGCCTCTTATGTCGCAAAAGCCGGTGCCGCAGTCTATTAGCAGAGCCTTTTCGCTGCCGACGACAAGATAACAGTTCGTGCCGTCAAACTCGTTGAGCAGATAAACATTTTCGGCGAGCTTTGTTACCGGAAGATCGCTTCTCATTCTTTGCCCTCCGCTGTCTTTTCGCTTATGCGCTTGTCGTGGTATTTCTTCGCGGGGATGAGCGGGATTATCGTCAGCAGCACGAGAGCCGCGCCGACGAGCAGAAGCGTGTAGGTCGGCAGATATGCCGTCAGCCCGTTTTCGTCAACGAACTCGCCGCTCTTTTTGATTATCGGGTTTGCAATCAGCGGAGCTACGACCATCGGGATGAGCACGAAGAAGAGAATACGGATTCCCTCAAACTGACCTCTCGCGTCCTCGGGATAGAGCTGCTTGCCCCAGACCGTGCTGCTCTGCAGGAACAGCACATAGCCCATGCCGAGCAGGAGAACGCCGATGAGAAGCATCGGGTTCCAAATCGAGTTTGTGTTGACATTCTCGGGTCTTACAAACAGTCCGAGCAGACCGACTCCGATGCTGTTGAGAACAGTTGAAATAAAGCAGAGCAGGGGAGCCTTGTTATTGTTGAGCAGCTTCGTGCAGGGGATAGTGAACAGCATCGCGAGCACGAGCGCAACGCCCTCGATATATCCCATCATGTCGGCGGAGAAGCCGAGATAATATATCATGTAGTTGCCGATATGGGCGAAATACATGTTGAACGCTATGAAATAGACGGAGAGCGAGAGATTGACCCAGGCGAGCTCCTTGTTCTTTATGTAGTTCTTGAAGTTGAGTATGCTGAAGAACTGCTGGGCGAATGTGCCGCGCTTGCTGGGCTTTAATTCCGGGCTGTCCTTCATCGCGAACAGGCAGTATATGCCGAAGAGTATAACCGCAACGCCCATGACTAAGAAAAGGCGCATGTAGTTGTCGTTGCTGCCGACGAGCATTCCGCCCGCTACAGTGCCGACTATTGTGCCGATGACCGGCTGAGTGGCGAGCGCCGCGCCGATCTGACCTTTATTTTTGTCGTTCATGTGGTCATTGACCCATGCGTTGAAGCCGATATCATTTCCCATCGAGCCGAAGAAGCTCATTATCGCGTCCGCCGCGACGACCGCAACGCCGACTGCCATGAGTACGGACGAAGTCTCCGTGCTGCCGCGCACAAGATACTGCGTCAGACCGAATACAATGGTGAATATGCCCCAGAGGATATAGCCGACCGAAGCCATCACCTTGCGCTTGCCTATCCTGTCTGAGATGCAGCCGAATAGGAAAGTTGAGATAGTCGTTGCCGTTGCCGAAACGCCGACCATCCATGAGATTATCGTCGGATCTTTTGCAATCTTCGCGTAGACAAATGTGTTGAACCACTGGTTTTCCATGTTCCAGCATATCTGTCCGGCAATTCCGAGACCCCATACGAGAATCCAGAACCTTGCGTTTGAAAGTCCGTTTTTGCTTTTCATTATCTTTCACCGCCTCAAAAGATTTCTGTTAGTTTTATATTAAACTTGCACCGCCCAAAAGTCAATAAAACTATATGCAAAATTGCTGAAAAGTTTATAAATATATTTATTATTTTGTACATGATATGAAAACACGGCCTGAAAATATCAGACCGTGTTTTTATTTAAAATATTTTATTCTTTCGCTTTGAATCGGCGGCCTTTGGCGTTGAGCGATTTCATCGCTTCGATGAAGCCATCGCGGGTCACGCCTGCGGGCATGTGCGCCCATTCTGTTGTTTGAACGAATTTGTCCGCCATCTTTTCGAATTCACTCTCGTCTATTTCAACATCGTCGAAGCAGACGGGGAGACCTATCGAGCTGTTGAACTCCATTATGCGCTCGACCTCGCTGTCGTCCTTCTCGAACTCGAGCAGGCAGAGCACGCCGAGCGAAACGACTTCGCCATGCAGGTGGTGATGTCCGTTCTTGGTTACAGTCGAGCCGTAGTAGACGCAGTGGGCGAGGGTGGAGTTGTAATAGTAGCTGTCAACCGTGCTCATCATGTTCGAGACGATGCCGGTCGATATAATAATGTCGAGCGTCACCTGGTCGAGCGCAAACGACGCTTTCTTTTCTCTTATGGATTCCAGAGCCTCCGCGCCGTATTCTATCAGCGGGTCGGTGCATATCCTGCTTATCTGCTTGCCCATGAGCGGCGTGTGCGAGAGCGTGTCGTCCTTTGAGGAGAACACAGCTTCGTATTCCTTACTCAGCGCGTCGCCGATGCCCGCCCACAGCAGCTGCTCCGGCGAATCCGCGATAACTGCGGAGTTTATAAAGCAGTGGTTTGCAAGCTTCGGATAATAATATTCCCTGAACGAGCCGTCGGGGTTGTATATGACCGAGATGGCAGTCACTGATGCGCAGTTTGAAGCGACGGTCGGGAATGTGAACAGCGGCTTGTCAAGCTTGTCTGCAACATATTTGCCCGTGTCGCATGCGCGACCGCCGCCGACTGCGAATATCATGTCGGCGTCTCTGACAGTCGGATTCGCTATCAGCGCGTCGCCGTTTTCGTATGTCGAATCACCGCCGTATTCGATAAAATCGAGCAGCTTTACATCGCTCCCGGCAACGCCGTCGATCATGGCTTTTTTAGCCTTAGCCATTGCGGTCTTTCCGCCGATGACTGCGGCGGTCTTGCCGAAGAACCGCGTGACATGCGGTATTTCTTTGTAGCAGTCGGGACCTATCGAATAGCTCGGCAGGTATAGGTTGTAGTTGATGTTGTAGTCAGACATTTTTATCACTATCCTTTTCAGTGTTCCGTGTTATATTTTTCAAGCTCCGTTATGGCGTCAACAATCATATCTTCAGTTACTTCATAGGGATATTTGCGAACATCGATGCCCTTGAGCGCTTTCTCGGCAACGGTTCTGACATCGTCGGGAGTTGCGTGAATGTCGCTGAGCTTTGTCGGCAGACCCATGGAGCGGTTGAAATTGAATACTTTTTCTCGCTCTTCGTACTGCTTGTCAACCGTCAGCAGAACGAGTATTCCGTAGGAGACGACCTCGCCGTGCAGATGATGGTTCTCTTCGGTGCTCTTGAGAACGGTGAAGCCGTTGTAGACCGCGTGAGCAAGACCGGTCGTGTAATCGACCTGAACGAAGTTCGAGACAAGTCCTGTCGAGACGATTATTCCGAGGATAACTTCGGTCAGCTCGTCAGTTACTTTGTGGGCGCGGCAGTCGGCAAGAGCCTTTTCGCCCCAGCGGAGCATCGGCACTGCGCACATTGAGCTCAGCGCAATACCCATGGCGTCCGAGTGAGCCGGTGTGTCGCCGCGCGAAGATACCGTGCATTCATAGTGCTTCGCCATCGTGTCGCCGATGCCTGCCCAGAGATATTTGTCCGGCGCGTCGGCGATTATCTGAGTGTCTATAAAAATGTGCTTGGGCGGGATCTTCGAGAACGAATATTCGCGCAGGCTTCCGTCCGGATGATAGAGTATGCCGAGGCTCGTGCAGGATGCGCAGGTCGAGGCGATGGTCGGGAATGTGAAGAACGGTCTGTCCGTCGAGTGGGAGAGTACCTTGCAGGTGTCGATAGCCTTGCCGCCGCCGACAGCGAAAATCATGTCCGCGTCCGCAACTTTTGGCTTGAGCATCTCAATATTCTCGACCGATGCTTCGCCGCCGTACCAGAACGGACCGATGATTTCGATTCCGGCTTCTTTAGCCGCTGCGATTATCTTATCCTGCGCCGCGGCGAGTGCGTGCTTGCCGCCGATTATCGCCGCCTTTTTGCCGTATGCCGGGCAGATTTCTTTTATATCCTCATATGCGTCCGTGCCTACCGAATATCCGGGAAAAAGTGTTTTCTTCATATTATATCATCCTTTCCGAAAAAGTGAAGTCCTGTTATTTGCACTCGGGGTGCTCTTTGATGTATTTTCTGTTCTTGTATACACCGACCGTCAGGAACGGTACAACAACTATGGCGATGGCGAGATATCCGCAGTAGCCGTAGCCGTATTTGATAATATTTGTAAGACCGACGAGCGAAATGGTCATCGACAGTATAATGATAAACGCCGAAACAACTGCGCTGCGCACTCTCTGCGACTTGATCTTTTTGAATACTTTGTGGTTCTCAAAGCGGGCGACGAAGCCGAAAGTTGTTGTGACGCCTGTCGAAATGAGGCACAGGAGCAGGCAGATACCGTAGATAACCGTCAGCCACTTCATGCCCATCTCGGTGCATACGGTCAGCGTCGGAATTGTTGAGCCGCCCTCGACCGAGCTGTAGTAGCCTTTCCATGACATCAGCATGAATACCGAGAGAACGAGCGCAACGGAGTTCATGACGAATGAGATCCACATCGACTTCGAGCAGTTCTTTTTGCCCTTGAGCGGAGTGCCGCAGGCTATCATCGTCGGCAGGGTGACGCACTGGAAGCCCGCATATGTGAAAGCATTGAGAATGGCCTTGGGTATATTTCTGAATCCGACCGCGCTGAAATCTGCGCTCATGACCGTGAACAGTGTCTTGCTCTTGAAAATGCCGATGGTGTAAATAGTTATCGCGGTCACAAGAATAGCTATGCCCATATAGGTCGAAACTTTTCTGACAAGGTCTGCGCCGAATATCGTCAGCAGCAGAACGAGCGCGCCGACAATAACAATGCCGATATAGTAGTTGAGCCCGAAATACTGATTAAGTGCGGATGCCGCGCCGGATATAGCGGCGGCGACTGCCATGAGCACCATTATATAAAAGAAAACTTCAAACAGAACGTAGCATTTGTCGAGCGGGTGATAGAGCGTTTCAAAAAGCTCTTTGTGGCTCTTGAGTCCGCGCGAGTTGTACATGATCATCGCCTCGCGCATTGTGAGCGTCAGCAGAAGCATTGCTATCACTGCCGATATCGGACCGAGCCAGCCGAGCCCGACATAGTATGTGTTTGCCTGGTTACCGGTTGCGAAGCCACCGCCGGCGTGCGCCGAAAACAGAACCGAACCGACGGAGAATGCAAGGGCGAACGAGCCCTTCGCTGCGATGTTCTTTGCGGATGTTTTTTCTTTCATTTTTTGCATCACCTTTCGTGAGCGAGATTTTCAGGCAAGCAAAAAGCCCTTTCGTCTCCTATGCTTGCCACATAAGAGACGAAAGGGTAAAACCTTCCGCGGTACCACTCTTATTCATTCATCCTGGGAATGCACTTAGGGGATACTGACATATCCCTGCTTTTTAACGGCAGCGTCCCGTCCGCACCTATTTTCCGAAAGGCTTTTCAGCGCAGCCGCTCAACGGTGAGTTCGTCGCTGAATCTCCTTGGTGCCTCGCAGCTACCGGCACTTCTCTGAAAGGGTATCAACGCTTACTATTCCGTGTCATCGCGTTTATGCTTCGTATTTTAGTCCCGAAATCACGGATTGTCAAGTAGAAAAACGCAGGACTAAAACAGTATATTTTTGTTCATTTTTGAACCACAGTTTATCAAAAACTGTTGCGCTTCGAGCCACATATTTGCTTGACATTGATGTATAAAAGTATTATACTGAAATCAGATGTTATGTAACTTATGTTATATAACATATTGAAGCAAAAAGGGGATACTGTTATGCCGCCAAAACCGAAATTTTCAAGAGAAGATATAATAAACGCCGCGTTTGATATAGTGCAGAAGAGCGGTACCGATGCCATGACCGCGCGCGAGGTCGGAAAATATCTCGGCACTTCGTCAACGCCGATTTTTACCGCGTTCAATGATATGAGCGAACTGCGCGCCGCTGTGTGCGACAAGGCGAGAAAGGTGTTCGACGAATACATGGCTGTGGCGGAGGACTTCTCGCCCGCATATAAAAAGCGCGGAATGCAGTGGGTGAAATTCGCCCGCGAAAACCCGATGCTTTTTCAGCTGCTATTCATGAGCGGCAGCGAGACCGAGACCGACTTCAACTCCGCTGTTGAGATAATGCCGTTCGGCAAGGAAAATGATATTGCCATTATAACCCGCGACTATAACGCAACACCCGAGCAGGCGGAGCATCTTTTCAGCCAGATGTAGACATATACCTACGGACTCTGTGTGCTCTGCGCGCGCAAGGTGTGCAACTTCACCGAGGACGAGATAACTAAAAGACTCGGTGAGATTTTTGCCGGCATGATCTATGTTCTCAAAAGCAATCTCGGAAAAACCACTGCCGTCAACCCCGCTCAAAAGGACTCGCAGAGCGGCATTGAAAACAAGAGCAAAAATCCCGATCTCTCCGAAAGCGAGATGGACGAAATATATCGCGGCGACCGATGAGGTGAATTTATGAAGAAAACTTTGACCCGCAGCGAACTCGATTCAAATATGCTCAAGCTTATCGCGATAGCGGCCATGACGGCGGATCATATCGCGTGGCTTCTGTTCCCGGGCTATCCGACAGACCCTCTGCCGATAATTTTGCATATCATAGGCAGGCTTACCTGCCCGATAATGTGCTTTTTCATTGCCGAGGGCTATCACTATACGCGCAATATTAAGAAATATACGGCGCGCCTGTTTGTGTTTGCGGTGATATCGCATTTTGCTTATATATTCGCTTCAAACGATTTTGCAGACTGGCACTCATTTATTCCGTTTTATTATGGGAACATCCTCAACCAGACGAGCGTCATATGGTCGCTCGCATGGGGACTAGTCCTGCTGCGAATAGCAGACAACAGCAAAATTAAAATGCCTGCAAAGGTGATTTTAACTTTACTTATCTGCGCCGTCGCGCTGCCCGCCGATTGGAGCTGCATAGCGTCGCTGAGCGTGCTGTCCATAGGCACAAACAGGGGAGAGCCGAAAAAGCAGATTGCCTGGTCTATGCTCTGGGCTGCAGTCTATGCAGTTGTATATTTCTTCGCTATCGACAAAATATACGGGCTGATACAGCTCTGCGTCGCGCTCGCGATACCGCTGCTGTTTTTATATAACGGAAAGCGCGGACGAAACCCCAAAATCAACAGATTCATGAAATGGCTGTTCTATGCATATTATCCTCTCCATTTGCTTGTTATAGGTATTATAAGAGAGCTTGTGCGTTGACAAATAAATTCACGGAGACAATACAATGGCTAAAAACGACAGATTTGAAAACGTCTATTCGCAGGGCGGATTATCAACCATGGAAATCTGGGTCGATAAAGAAACAGGAGTAAATTACCTGTTTCACACAAGCGGCTATGCCGGAGGTATGACGCCTCTGTTGGGTAGAGACGGAAAACCGATAATTTCTCCTGTTCAAAGATAATACGGACGTAAAAACACGGCGCGGAACTCGCACCGTGTTCTTTTATATCTTCGCCGAGAGCTTTATGTAAATCGCTCCGGCCGTCAAAAACGCCGTGTATCCGATTATCGCGGCGGCTGTTCAAGAAAAATATCGGCGAGCCGGCTGTGGCAATCATGCGAATTTGTAAATTATTTTTAAATAATATGAATAAGCGGAGCATTGCATACCAAAAAGGTGTATAATATATCCGCAGGCGGGAGTCGGAGACTCCGGCTATCTTGAAACAAAGGAGCTGTGTAAAAATGAAACTTGTGTTGCTTCGCCACGGGGAAAGCGAATGGAATCTTGAAAACCGCTTCACGGGCTGGACGGATGTCGACCTCTCCGACAACGGCAGAAAAGAGGCGCTGTCTGCGGGAAAGGCTCTGCTCGACGGCGGATACGATTTCGACATTTGCTATACGTCTTATCTCAAACGCGCTATTCATACCCTTGACGCTGTGCTTGATGTCATGGACAGGGCATGGCTTCCCGTTATAAAATCATATAAACTGAACGAACGCCATTACGGCGCGCTTCAGGGGTTGAACAAATCCGAGACCGCCGAGAAGTTCGGTGAGGAGCAGGTGCTCATCTGGCGCCGTTCGTTCGATGTGCGCCCGCCCGTGCTCGAACCTACCGATGAGCGTAATCCCGCCAATCAGGCGCAGTACAGAGACGAAGATAAGTCAGAACTTCCGCTCGGCGAGAGCCTCAAGGACACGATTGCAAGAACCGTTCCGTATTTTGAAAACGAGATCGCGCCGAAAATGCGTGAGGGCAAGCGCGTTATTATCGCGGCGCACGGCAATTCGCTGCGTGCGCTCGTCATGCATTTCGAAAAGCTGACCCCGGACGAGATAATGAAAGTCAATCTCCCGACCGGCGTTCCGCTTGTCTATGAGTTCGACGACAACTTTAATGTAATATCCAAGCAGTATCTCGGCGATCCCGAAGTTATAGCCGCAAAAATAAACAAAGTCGCGGCACAGGGTAAAAAGCACTGAGAGTGTGTCACAAATAACCGTACCTCCCGGGCTTTGAACCGGGAGGTACTGCTATGCCGTGGTTTTGCATAAAAATCTCTGCTTGCATGAATCGTTTTTGATCGTTTCACAGATAGTAAAAATTTTTGAAAAAAAGTGTTGACTTTAGCGTGGTAACGTGATATCATACAATCACACTAAACAACACGGAGGAACACACCATGAAAAAAAGAATTGTTGCACTTGTACTCGCAGTCCTGACCCTCGTGCTTGCACTCGGTTTTGCAGGCTGTAAGAAGAACGATAAGACCGATTGGGACTACATCGCAGATAAGGGCGAGCTGGTCATCGGAATTACTTACTTCAGACCCATGAACTACATGGAGAACGGCGAGCTTGTCGGCTTCGAGACCGAGTTTGCCAAGGCTGTTTGCGAGAAGCTCGGCGTGACCGCAAAGTTCCAGGAGATCGACTGGGATTCGAAAGTCACCGAACTCAACTCCAAGACTATCGACTGCATCTGGAACGGCATGACCGCAACGGACGAGCTCAAGAATCAGATCAACTTCTCCAGCGCTTACATGAACAACTCCCAGGTCGCCGTTATCCGCAAGGCTGACGCCGCAAAATATAAGGATCTCGCTTCGATGAGCGGCGCTAAGGTTGTCGCAGAAGCAGGCTCCGCAGGCGAGATAGCCGTCAAGGCGGACGCAGGACTCAGCAAGAGCTACCTTCCCGTCAAGGATCAGGGCACCTCGCTCATGGAAGTCAAGAGCAAGACCGCCGATATCGCGATAATCGACGCTGTTACCGCAGCGGGCAGCATCGGCGAGGGAACCGATTATGACGATCTTATGATAGTCGATGTCATCTCGAGCGCAGATTCTGAAGTCTATGCGGTTGGTATCCGCAAGAGCGACACCGAGCTCACCGCGAAGATCAACGCCGCTATCAAGGAGCTCTACGATGACGGTACTCTTGCAAAGCTTGCCGAAAAGTATAACCTCTCCGGCAGAGTCATCGCTCAGTAAAGCAACAAACTAAATATCACGCAGGTCCTGCCGATTTTCTGCGGCGGGGCTTGCGCTGTGCTCGAAAATGGTTTAATATATATCGAAGTCAGATAACCTCAAAGGAAGAAGGATACATAAATGGATTTTCTCGGCGTCAACGCTCAGCTGCTCGGGGGCTTTAAATATACGCTGTTGATATTTTTTATAACCCTCGTTGCGGCCATACCGCTCGGCCTGCCGATAGCTCTCGGTTCGATGAGCCGTTTCAAGCCCCTGCGCTGGATCAGCCGCGCTTTTGTGTGGGTAATCCGCGGAACGCCGCTGATGCTCCAGATTATGGTCGTCTTTTATGTTCCCGGTCTTGTGTTCGGCACGCCGTTCAGATCGCGCATAATCGCTGTTATCATAGCGTTCATAATCAACTATGCGGCGTATTTTTCGGAGATATACCGCGGCGGCATAGAGAGTATCCCGGTCGGTCAGTATGAGGCGGGTCAGGTGCTCGGACTCACGAAGACCCAGACCTTCTTCAAAGTAGTGCTGTTCCAGGTCGTCAAGCGTATTATGGCGCCGATGAGCAACGAGGTAATTACGCTCGTCAAGGATACTTCACTCGCGAATGTTATCGCAGTCGGCGAGCTTATTATGTCGGCTCAGAATATCGTTAAAGTCTACGCCATAATCTGGCCGCTGTTCTATACCGCGATATTCTACCTCATCTTCTGCGGAGTTCTCACTCTGCTCTTCAACGCGCTCGAAAAGAAACTTAACTATTACAGAGGTTGATCATGGCTATACTTGAAGTTGAAGATCTCAAAAAATCCTTCGGCGATGCCGAGGTTCTCAAAGGCATAAGCTTTTCTCTTGAGGAGAAGAATGTCCTCGCTATAATCGGCTCGTCGGGCAGCGGAAAAACAACTCTGCTGCGCTGCATCAATATGCTCGAAACTGCGGACAGCGGCTCGATAACCGTTGACGGCGGCGTTGTTTTTGACGGCAGTAATACCGATAAGCTCTCCGCTCAGCAGCAGCGCGAGAATCAGCTCAAGATAGGACTCGTGTTCCAGTCCTTCAATCTGTTCCCGCAGTATACGGCGCTTGAAAATGTCACTCTCGCCGCAAAAATCCATGCAAAGAGCCGCCCGGATTTCAAGAAGAACCGCAAGGCTATCTTCGCCGAGATAGATGAAAACGGCAAGGCTCTGCTGCGCAAAGTCGGACTCGGCGAGAAGATGAACAACTATCCCTGCGAGCTTTCCGGCGGTCAGCAGCAGCGCGTGTCGATAGCCCGCGCAATGGCTCTCAAACCGAAGATTCTGTTCTTCGACGAGCCGACGAGCGCTCTCGACCCCGAACTCACCGGAGAGATTCTCAAGGTCATAAAAGACCTTGCCGCCGAAAAGATGACGATGGTTATCGTTACGCATGAAATGAGCTTCGCACGCGAGGCGGCGGACAGGATAATCTTCATGGATAACGGAGTTATCGAAGAAGAGGGAACTCCCGAAGAGGTGTTCGACAATCCCAAATCCGAGCGTACCCGCGAATTCATCGCCGGCTATTCGGACTGATAATTGATAAATCAAAGACCCGTTTCGGCGGGTCTTTAATTATTCGAATGTTTACAGATTGTCTATATACATTTTTGCGTTCCTGTGTTAAAATACATATCGTTGTGATATCCCGCCGATAAAGGGATATAATATATGACAAGGCGCAAAAGGAGAAAAATCATGCTTGAATTCAGATACGATACCCAGCTTCTTATCGACGGCCACGATCTTGACGAAGATGTTATAAACGATTATTTCACCGAGCATTTCAAGGGTGACTGCCTGCTTGCCGTCGGCGACGAAGAGCTGATAAAGATTCATTTCCATACCAACGAGCCGTGGAAGGTGCTTGAATACTGCGCGTCTCTCGGCGAGATATACGATATCGTCGTTGAGGATATGGACAGACAGGAACGCGGTCTCAAGGGCTGAGAAAATTCGATATTCCGGGCTGCTGCATTTGAATGCGGCGGCCTCTTTTCATATTATCTGACCTGTCCGCATAGATTTAAATGATATCTATTTTGGAGGCGGATGTATGGACTCGGAAAACGGACGCATGACGCGCGAAGAATACCGCGCGCAGATGGGGCTCGATGCTGAGCCGAATGCAAAACGCGAAAAGAGCGGCGACGCCGGGGCACGTCTTATATTGCTCCAGCTCATTATCTGCGCCGCCGCCGTCGGTCTGATTTTCGGTATACGCAAGCTGTCTCCCGCAAGCTTTGAGACAATTAAGAATACATATAAATCCGCCATGCAGTACAGCATAAACGCGCGTGAAGCATGGGGAAAAATAAAGAGCGCCGCGGGCTTTGTGTTTGAACCCGCGGGCGCGCTTGCCGACAGTGATAAAGATTCCGAAACGAGCACCGAAAGTCTCGGCAAAGGCTCGTCGGAGCTCAATGTAAAGGCGTATAGAATGAGCTTCTCGCCTTATTACACAACTATGAGCGCGCATATGCCGGTCAGCGGCAGGGTCAGTTCGCCGTTCGGCAGGCGTGAAGATCCGTTTACGGGCGAAGCGTCGCTCCATTCGGGACTCGATATCGCGGCGGCGCAGGGGAGTCCGATTTCCGCCGCATTTTACGGCACCGTCACCAAGGTCGGAGAGGATGAAATTGCCGGAAAGTATATCCGCCTTACCCACGCGGACGGGCTTGAAACTTTTTATTGTCACTGTTCCGAGATATTGGCTCCCATGAATGCGGTTATTCGCCAGGGCGAGACGATAGCCCTCGTCGGTTCAACGGGCATGGCGACCGGATCGCATCTTCATTTTGAAGTGCGGATAAACGGGCTCAAATATGATCCCGCGCGTCTGCTTTTCGGCGAAAATATCTGATGCATTTTTATATAAAAACGACCCGCATTGATTTAGGTTTCCCGTTCGCCGCATCCGCCGCCGTTATTCTTATGCTCGACAAAAGCGGAACGGCGCTGCTTATTTTTCTTTGCTGTGCTCTGCATGAAGCGGGGCATATTTTGCTCTTGACCCTCTGCTCCGCGCCGCCCGATGCGATAATTCTCGGCGTGTTCGGCATGAGGATAGAGCGGGGAGAAGTGTGCCTCGATTACCGCCGTGAGGCTGTCTGCGCCCTCGCGGGACCTGCGGCGAATTTTATTGTTTCGCTTGCCGCCTTGCCGTTTGCGCGGTGGTATCCAAACGCTTTGAAGCTTGCGGCTCTGAGTGCGGGTATAGGCGTTTTCAATCTCCTGCCGGTCGAGCCGATGGACGGCGCGGCGGCACTTAAAAGCTTGCTGCTGCTCAAATATGAGGAGCGCACGGCTGATAAGATTGTTGATATCTTTGCCGCCGTGTTGCTGATTCCTCTGACCGTGTGCGGGATAATTTTGCTCATAAAAACAGGAAACAACTTCACTCTGCTGTGCGTGTGTATTTATATATCCGTCTATCTTATAGCAAAAAAGCGCACCGCCTGATTCTTTCAGACGGTGCGCCGTTAATTTTATCTGTCAGATCGTGATGATGCCGAAGGCGGAAAGAACCTGCGCGACGAGGATAACAACGAGAAGAATCGGGGCTACCCATTTTATCATCACGCGGTGCAGCTTCTCGCCAGTAAATTTGGCGGAAAGTCCGACCTCGTCCGCGACGACCTTTGTGCCGACAACATGACCGATAAGAATACAGGTCAGGAAAGCGACGATTGGCATGAGCACGGAGTTCGAGATGAAGTCGAAGAAGTCGAGCATCTGCATGCCGAAAATCTTGAAGTTTGCAAGCGGGCCGTAGCCGAGGACGGAGAGCGAGCCGATGGCTACAGTACCCAATGTAACAACGACAGTCGTGACTACGCGGTTCCAGTGGAACTTGTCTCTGACCATCGAAACGACCGTCTCCATGAGGGAGATGGAAGAAGTGATTGCCGCGAAGAAAACGAGCAGGAAGAACAGCGTGCCGACCACACCGCCTATTGATCCCATGGCGTTGAAGACCTGGGGCAGGGTGATGAACATAAGACCGGGGCCCGCGTTGATTCCGTCAGCCGAACCGCCGTTGAATGCGACGACCGAGGGAATGATGATAAGACCCGCGAGAAGAGCTATACCGGTGTCGAATATCTCGATCTGGCGCACGCTCTTTTCGATGTTGTCCTCTTTCTTCATATATGAGCCGTAGGTTATCATGATACCCATTGCCAGCGACATCGAATAGAACAGCTGACCGAGCGCACCGAGAACGGTTGCGGAGGAGAACTTTGAAAAATCGGGCAGCAGGTAATATTTGAGACCCGCGAGCGCGCCGTCAATTGTTAGCGCGAAAACTGCGATAACCACGCAGAGTATAACGAGTATCGGCATCATTACTTTGCTGACCTTTTCGATGCCCTTCTCAACGCCGAATATAACGACGGCAGAGGTGAGCGCGACGAAAATGATGAACCAGAGCATTGGGTTGTCAACTATGCCGCCCTTCATTCCGATGAAGTTCGAAAAGAAATCGGCGGAGCTTGTGGCAAGATCCTTGCCGTGACCCGAAACGAACTCGGCGAAATATCTGATGACCCAGCCGCCGATAACGCAGTAGTAGGGGGTTATAATAACAGGCACGAGTGCGGACAGCCAGCCCATGAAGCCGAAACGCTTGTCAAGCTTCTTATATGCGCTGATGCAGGAAAGCCCGGTCTTTCTGCCGATGGCAATTTCAGTCACCATCAGCGTAAAGCCGAATGTTATCGCGAGAATAATGTAGACGAGCAGGAAGATACCGCCGCCGTATTTTGCCGCAAGATAGGGGAAACGCCAAAGGTTTCCGAGTCCGACTGCAGAACCTGCCGCCGCCAGAACGAAACCGACGCGCCCTGTAAAGCTACTTCGTTTTTTCTCCATTAAAGATCCCTCATTCTGATAAAAATTTTTGCCAAAAAAGTTGCACCAGTATATTAAAGCACAAAATCGCCGGTATTGCAACAGCCTTTTTATATTTGTTTGTATTTGTGAACAAACACCGTGCTTTATTGACAACAGAGAACAGAAATGCTATATTAGCAGTGACAAATCAGAGATTACGGAGACAGAGAAAATGAAAAATATATGGCTCGTTGTTCCATGCTATAACGAAGAAGAAGTTCTGCCGGAGACATCAAGGCAGCTGAAAGCCGTCATGCAGTCCATGATAGACAGCGGCAAAATATCGCCCGAGAGCAAAATAGCTTTCGTCAACGACGGCTCAAAGGACAACACATGGAATATAATAAGTGCCCTTTGCACCGATGACGGCATTTTTGCCGGAATAAATCTTTCCCGCAACAAGGGGCATCAGAACGCTCTGCTCGCGGGACTTATGACCGCGAAAAAATACGCTGACGCCGTGATAAGCCTCGACGCCGATCTCCAGGACGATGTCGACGCCATTGAAAAGATGGTGGACAACTTTATTGCGGGCGACGATATAGTTTACGGTGTGCGCTCTTCGCGCAAAAAAGATACATTCTTCAAACGCTTTACAGCCGAGGGATTCTATAAATTCATGGCGGCAATGGGCGTTGAGATAGTTTTCAACCACGCCGATTACAGGCTCATGAGCCGCCGCGCTCTCGACGCTCTGAGCGAGTTTGACGAAGTGAATTTGTTCCTGCGCGGAATAGTGCCGCAGATAGGCTTCAGGACTTCTACTGTCGAGTATGAGCGCAAGGAGCGCCTTGCGGGCGAGTCGAAATATCCGCTGAAAAAGATGCTCTCGTTCGCCTTTGAGGGAATAACTTCGTTCAGCGTCAGACCGCTCAAAATTGCCACAACTCTCGGTATATTCTCTCTGCTCGTGTGTCTTGCAATGCTTATCTACTGCATCGTCAGCAAGGTGACAGGTCATGCCGTCGCGGGTTGGGCGAGTATAGGCGCATCCGTGTGGGCGCTCGGCGGACTTCAGCTGTTCATGCTCGGCATTATCGGCGAGTATGTCGGCAAGATATACACCGAGACCAAGCATCGCCCGAAATATATAATAGAGTCAATTATTATCGACCGCGAAAAGCTTGAAAAATAATTGATATGCCGTCAAAACTGTGGTAAAATGAAAAGTATAAACAGGAAAGGAAGTTGTATTATGACCGAAATTACAAAAGATATGCTTATCGGAGATATACTTGACGCCGATAGAGGTACCGCAAAGTACTTCCTTGAGATGGGTATGCATTGCCTCGGCTGCCCCGCTTCCAGAGGCGAGAGCGTTGAGCAGGCGTGCATGGTTCACGGCGTTGATGTCGATTCGCTTGTTGCCGAGATCAACGAGTATCTCGCTTCCAAGTAAATGATCGTGCTTTCACCCCGCCTGAAAACGGCGGCTGATATGGTGCGCAAGGGCGTGGTCGCTGCCGATATCGGTACCGACCACGCCTATCTTCCGTCATACCTTGTCCTGAGCGGTATCTGCCCGCGCGCGCTCGCCTGTGACTTACGGAAAGGTCCGCTTGAAAACGCGGCGGAGACGCTCGAACATTGGAACATTGCGGATAAAATAACCCTGCGTCTCTCCGACGGACTCGATGAGCTTTCGGCGGGCGAGGCGGATGATATAATAATGGCGGGAATGGGCGGAATACTTATCGCCAAACTTCTCGAGCGCACCGAGTGGGTAAAAAATAAAAACATAAGGTTGATACTTCAGCCGATGTCCCATGCCGAAGAGGTGAGATTGTTTCTCTGCAATAACGGCTTTGATATAATTGAAGAGCGCACCTGCCGCGATGACGGGCGCATATATTCAGTCATATGTGCCGAATATTCGGGGAAAATAGAAGCCTTCCCTCAGGGTTATGAGTTCTACGGAAAGCTTGATCCAAACGATGATATCGCGCGAAAACTCGTTGAGAGACAGCATAAGCGGCTGAAAATACGCGCGTCGTCTCTGCGCGAAGCGAACTTCAAACTCGACGAGGCGGAGTACTGCGAAAAGGCCTGTCTCGGTATGGAAAGTTTTTTGAACGGAGGAGCAAAGTGATGGCTGTTGTCGGTGATATTTATAACGCTCTTGATGCGTTCTGTCCGTTTGATGTCCATGAGCAGTGGGACAATGTCGGTCTGCTCGTCGGCGAAAGCTCGGCGCAGGTCACAAGGGCTGCCGTTGTGCTCGATATAACGCCAGATGCCGTTGAAAGAGCGCACGAAGCCGGGGCACAGCTTATAATAAGCCACCACCCGGTCATATTCCATCCGATAAAAAATCTCGGCGCGCACGATCCCGTCTATTTGTTGGCAAAATATGGCATGAACGCTATCTGCGCCCATACAAATCTCGATTGTGCGGACGGCGGCGTCAACGATGTTCTGGCGCAGTGCTTAGGGCTTGAAAATGTCCGCAAGATTCCATCCCCGAATGCCGGAACAATGCTTCTTAGAGCGGGCGAGCTCAAAGAAGCGCTTTCGCCCAAACAATTTGCGGAGCTTGTCTCGCAGAGACTCTGTTGCCATGTTCGCTATTGCGACGGCGGCAGAAGCATAAAACGAGTCGCCCTGTGCGGCGGCGCGGGCGGCGAATTTTTCTCCGATGCGCTCGCGTTCGGCTGCGAGGCGCTTGTCTCCGGCGATGTTGCGCACCACGAATTTTTGGGTGCGTCCGCCTGCGGAGTCACTCTTGTTGCCGCCGGGCATTTCGAGACCGAAAATCCTGTAGTCAAAACAATTTTTGATTATCTTGAAAAGACTGTCTCAGGGGTCGACTTCTTTGTTATACCCCAGCAGTCTCCGACCCATTTTATCTGATATATTAGTCTGGAGTTTTACTTATGCCGCTTGACGGATTTACATTGCATTTCTTAACAGAAGAGCTTCGCCGCGATATCGTCGGATGCCGTGTCGAAAAGGTGCATCAGCCCTCAAAAGATGAGCTTGTCATGCATCTGCGCGACAGAAACGGCGCAAAGAAGCTCTTTCTCTCCGCGTCCGCAAACAGCCCGCGCGTCCATCTGACTTCACGCGCGCCGGAGAATCCGGCAGTGCCGCCGATGTTCTGCATGCTCATGCGAAAGCATCTGACGAGCGCACAGATAACCGATGTGCGCCAGAACGGGCTTGACCGCGTGCTCGCGATAGATTTTTCTGCCACAAACGAGCTCGGCGACAAAGTCGCGCTCACGCTCTACGCCGAAATTATGGCGAAGCACAGCAACCTGATTCTCGTCTCGGAGTCGGGGAGAATAGTCGATGCCGTCAAGCGTATCGACTGCACTCAGTCCTCCGTAAGGCAGATACTGCCAGGCGGCGAATACCATGACCCGCCCGCGCAGAATAAACTGAGCCTGTTCGAAGAGACTGCCGAAAAGACCACCGAAACCGTGTTCTCTTTCTCTTCAAAGATGCTCTCGTCCTCGCTGCTCGGCTGCGTCGAGGGCGCGTCGCCGCTCATATGCCGCGAGATAGCGGAGACGAGCGGGGGAGATATCCAAACAGGCTGTGCCGACGAAGCACAGCGTGAGCGTGTATGCGCCGCACTTGAGAGCATAAAAAACAGGCTTGATTCAAATTCCGGCGAACCGACTATGCTCAAGGACGAATCCGGCAAGCCGTTCGATTTCTCTTTTGAAGAGATACACCAGTACGGCACGGCGTATACCCCCGAGAGCTATGACAGCTTTTCTCAGCTTCTCGATGAATTCTACAGCGAGCGCGACAGAATAGACCGCACGCGCCAACGCTCGTCCGATTTGCAGAAGCTTCTGAGCAACGCAACTTCGCGAATAAGCCGCAGACTCAACAATCAGCGCGCCGAGCTTGCCGCCTGCGCCGATAAGGATGAACTGAGGATAAACGCCGAGCTGATAACTGCGTATCAGCACGCTCTCGGCAAGGGCGTGCCGTTCTACGAAGTGGCGGACTATTATAACGAAAACAAGCCTCGCCGTATAAACGCCGATCCCGCGCTCTCTCCGAGCGCAAACGCGCAGAAGTATTATAAAGAATACCGCAAAGCAAAGACGGCGGAGCAGATGCTCGCAACGCTCATCGAACAGGGCGAGGCGGAGCTTCAATATATAGATACTGTCTCCGACGCGCTTAGCCGCGCTTCGGGCTTCGGCGAGATAAGCGAGATCCGCGCCGAGCTTGCGGCGTCCGGATATATAAAGAGAAAGAGCGTCCAAAATAAAAAAGGTCTGCAGAAGCCGAGCGCTCCGATGGAGTACCGGTCCACAGACGGATTCAAAATTTTGGTCGGCAGAAACAATGTGCAGAACGATAAGCTCTCGCTGAAAACCGCCGCAAAGGGCGATATGTGGCTCCATACGCAGAAGATACCCGGCTCACATGTCATAATCTGCGCCGAGGGTATGGAGATACCCGACTCGACGCTCGAAGAGGCGGCGCGCCTCGCGGCTTATCACAGCCGAGCGAGAGAATCGTCAAACGTACCGGTTGATTATACGCGAGTGAAGAACCTCAAAAAGCCCGTCGGCGCGAAGCCCGGCAAGGTTATCTATCATGTGTATAACACCGCTTTCGTGACTCCCGACAGCGCCGAGGCGGAGAAGCTTGCCGTCAAGGTATGAGCCCGATAAGCCAAAAAATTCCGCTCAACGGAGCGGGCAGAAAATATAAATAATCCCTGTACTTTTCCGGCAGTGACAGATTGAATGTCACTGCCGTCTTTTCGTTTATATTGAGTTCGAGCTTTTTTTCGTTATGGGCGAGTGCCACCGTGCTGCCGCTCTCTCCCATAGCCATGTGCCGCGAGTTGCCGCCCGCATATGATATCCCCGCCGCGAGCCCGGTCATGCTCAGAATGAGTATGCAGCTTATCATAAATCGCTTCGCGGTGACTGTGAATGTTTCTGCCTTTTTATTTTTGCGCCTTTTCATGGAATACCTCCGTTCTGCGGGAAGTATTCCCTTTTTTATGCGGAATATTCGTCGAGCAGCTTTGCGATGGCTGTGCCGACAAGCCTGCCGGAATATGCGGCCTCTTCGAGCGTGTTTGCGTCGCTGCCAATCTCGAGCAGAAGATTGCAGTGCGACAGATTCATGTTGTATTTGCGCTGCGAGAACAGGATGGGACGCATCAGTCCCGGATACATCGTCTCGCAGGTCTGCTGCAATCTTATCGCAAAGCGCAGATTCTGCTCCCAGTCGGGGAAATCCTTGACCTTGCCTTCCTGCGCTCCGGTGATTATCATGATTTGCGCCGCCTTTTTGCCGTTTATCTCTGCGGTAGGCTTTATCTTGTTGCCGTTGCTCAGATGTATCGCGTCGCGGTGGATATCGAGCACGACTTGAATCGACGGATATTTCTTGAGATAAGCCTCGACATTGACTTTTGAGTGGTCGTATGCGCCGGTGTATTTTCTGTCGTGTATTTCTGTGTCGTGGATTACTTTGTATCCGGATTTTTCGAGCATTTTTGTAATTTCATCGCCGACGCGCGCCATGTTTCGACTTTTGTCCTCTCCGCGCCCGGTGTAGCTGTTAGTGTAGAATCCGCGGTCGAGCATCTCATAGCCCTCGGTTGTGTGCGTGTGGAAAATGAGCACGGCGGGCTGCGATTTGTCGACGGCTTTCAAATCAATCGGCTCGTTCAGAACTTTTTCTATGTTTATTGATTTTGTCTGCGTCGTGTTTTTGACGCAGATGTTTTTGTATGTGTTGGTCGCGTTGGCTTTTCCGTATTTTGTTTCAACTATCTTGCCGTCGCCTTTTTCGGAACTGTGCTTCGATTCAAATTCCGCCATCGCCGCTAAAATATCCGAGGGTGTCGCCGCGATGTCGAAGCTCTTTTCCGTTTCGCTCGCTTTCTCTTCCGATTCCGGCGCGTTTCTGCTCTGTACTGTGGCGCTCGCCTGAGCTTCGCTCTCTGTGGTCTCTGTTTTGTCTTTGAGGGAAGGGGAGTTCTCTTTTATGTATTCTATCCCGCCTTCTGGCATGGCAAGTCCCGCGCTTATCAGCGCAAGCTTCGTTCCGCCGACCCCGAACAGCAGCAGCGACGCCGTGAGAATGACCGTTATTGCGAGGGCAGGCAGCCCGCCGGCAAACGACGGCAGACGGAATGTGCGGTATATTTTTGTCTTTCTTCCTTTTTTCATTTTAATTATCGCGCCTTTCATCATGCTGTGAAAATTATATGATGAAATTTCCGCGGTTATGTTAGTTTGACTTTAATAAGAGTGAATATTCACTGAATGGTATATTATAATTATGAATAAATAGTTAATAAATAGCGCTACGAATTACAAAGATATATTTATATCAGAATTAAAATAACGAGTTTTCAACAGTTTCCACACAGTTATCCACATTGTCAAGTGATTTGCTTTACACTTTTGCTATATTCATCGAGACTGAATAATATCCGCAATATTCATTTATCCCGCCCATTCCTGTTTGATAAAAGAATATTTCCGAGAGGGTGTTCATGCGCCGCGAAGCTATAAAAAGAAATATAAGCGCCACCGTCAGCACGGCTGCGGCAGTCCACATTCTGATTATTTTTTCGTTCGGATTTTGCCGCATATTTCTCCCGCCCTTTCTCTTTTGCTATTCTCTGCACGGTATTCGGCAAAATTCAATGTAAAATATTACTCTTGACGAAAGCATAAAAAAGATATATAATATGTTTGAACAAATGTTCGGATTAAGGAGGGCGAACACCGATGGGCGACAGGGTTATTCTGCACTGCGATCTCGATAACTTTTTTGCCTCGGTGGAGTGTACCTTCAGACCCGAACTGCGCGATGTGCCGATGGCAGTCTGCGGCAGTGAGAGCGACAGGCACGGAATAGTGCTCGCGAAAAATCAGCTCGCCAAAAAGGCGGGCGTGAAAACCGCGCAGACCGTCTGGCAGGCGCGCTCGATTTGCCCTCAGCTCGTCTGCGTGCCGCCGCATATGGATAAATACCGCGAGTTTTCTGTCCTCGCGAGACAGATATATTTGAGATACACCGACCTCGTCGAGCCGTTTAGCATTGACGAGTGCTGGCTCGATGTGACCGGCAGCTCTCTGCTCTTCGGCTCAGGGGAGGAGATAGCGCAAAGAATCTCCGCCGATATGCAAAACGAACTCGGGATAACAGTCTCGATCGGCGTCAGCTTCTGCAAATTTTTCTCAAAGCTTTCAAGCGATATCAATAAGCCGAACGGCATATTCTCTGCAAAGCGCAGTGACTATAAAGAAAAGCTCTATCCGCGCCCTGTGGCGGAGCTCATGGGCGTCGGCGGCTCAACGCGCGACAAGCTCTTTTCGGTCGGAATATTTACTATCGGCGACCTCGCCGCCGCATCAAATGAGCTTGTCAAACAACTGCTCGGCAAGCCCGGAGATTATCTTTTGAAGGCCGTCCGTGGGCTTGACTGCGATCCTGTCCGCCGTTACGGCGACAAGCCTGCGCCAAAAAGCATCGGGCGCAGCGTGACTCTGCCCGAAGATGTTACAGACGCTCTGCGCGTGCGCGGAATTTTCGCCGAGCTTGCCGATGATATATCCTCGAAGCTGCGCCGCGAGGGGATGCTCGCCGGTGCGGTTCAGGTGCAGATAAAAGACAATACTTTCAAAACCTCGCAGTATCAGAAAAAGCTTTCAAACCCGACCCGCATCGCCGATGAGCTTCTTTCGGCGGCGATAGGGCTTGTTCGCTCGAATAACGCCCTGCGCGTGCCCGCGCGCCTTGTCGGCATGACCGCTTGCGACCTTGTCGGCGAGGATGAGGGCTTTCAGCTCTCATTTGACTTCGACCAGACTCACGCCGACAGCATGGAACAGCTCGGCAGCCGCGTAGACGGTCTGAGGGACAAGTACGGCAAGCAGATAATCAGGCGTGCGTCTCAGCTCAATAGTGAGCAAAAAGAATCAAAAGATAAAAAATAGTTATATTTTCATAAAATCCACGCCAAAAAATGATGAAATTGCACGAAAAAATGTTGACAAAATTTTTAAATTTGTTATTATAAACCTAATGATGCTTATCAAAGGAGTGGAATATGGATCGCGATCTCGGCAAATTCAGCGATGAACAGCTCTGCTCTATGGCTGCCTCGGGCGATGATTCCGCAATGGCGGAGCTCATCAGCCGCATAACGCCGCTCGCCGGCGCAAAGGCCGCAATGTACAACAACGGCGATATCCACAGGGACGATCTTTTTCAGGAGGGCATGATAGCCTTCATAACGGCGGTCAATACCTATGACCCGAAGAAAAACGCGTCATTCAGAACATATGCCGCCGCGTGCATCAATAACCGTATTATCTCCGTGCTCAGAAGCAGAAACGCACAGAAAAATATCCCGCAGGACATGATGCAGAACATTGATGACGGGGAAGAGGTTCAGGACTTCTCCGCCGACCCGCAAAATATATATTCCGCGCAGGAGGACGACGCAAGGTTTGAAGATCTGCTCAGCGAAAAGTTGACCGATTTCGAACGCAGCGTTCTGACTCTCAGAGCGGAAAAGCTGAGCTATGAAGAAATAGCCGAGCGCCTCGGCACCAACCCGAAAGCTGTTGACAATGCTCTTCAGCGCATAAGGCGCAAACTCGCTTACGACAGCCGTCGGTAATCGCAAATACATCCGACCGGCGTTGTTCAGATAAATGCCCGCGTAGCTTAAAAGCAGAGCGTTGAAGTTCAAAGGCGGCGGTGCGATTCCGTCCAAGGGCGACTATACTATCAAGTGAGGTTAGACAAATGTACGAAGACAAGACTCTCATCTGCAAAGACTGCCATAAGGAATTCGTTTTCACGGCCGGCGAGCAGGAGTTCTATGCTGAGAAAGGCTTTGTAAACGAGCCGCAGCGCTGCAAGGCTTGCCGCCAGGCGAAGAAGGCAAGCACGATGTATGAGGCAGTTTGCGATGATTGCGGCGGAGTCGCAAGAGTTCCTTTCAAGCCCAGCGAGGACAAGCCTGTTTATTGCAGCGCTTGCTTTGAGAAGAGAAAGAACAACGCATAAGGATATTTTTATATAGTTCTATGCAAACGGAGCAGGGCGGTTTATACCGTCCTGCTCCGTTTTTGTGCTTTATTTGTGCGCAGAGGTTATTTGCTTCGGTGCTTTTTTATTTCAGCCTTTTTTCAAAATCAACTATGCGGCAGTTTGAATATCTCTTGAGACATTCGTCAAATCCGCAGCTGAGAAAATCCGAATCGTGGCAGTCGGAGGAGAGAATGAACTCGCCGCCGCGCTCGGTGATGTACTCGGCAATGTCCAAAGCAGGGTAGGGAGTCACGCGGCAGTTTCTTGCGATAGCTCCGGTGTTTATCTCAAACGGCACTTTGAGCTTCAGCAGCTCGTCTGCGGCTGCCTGCCATGCCTCAATATATCGCGGGTCTTTCGTCGAAAACAGGCAGTCGTTCTCGTTGAACTTAGTCACAAGATCAAAATGCCCGATGAACGACGGATTTATTTTCTCTCCGAGCTTCGCGACAATTTCATAATACGCCTGCGAAAAGCTTATAAACGAGCCGCCGAAATATTTGTTGACATAATCGATTTGGTGCTGTGCCGGCGACTCGTCAACGGGGACATAAACATCTCCCGCCTTCACATAATGAACCGAACCGATCGTGTAGTCAAATTCAGACAGATCAGTTTCATCTGTGTAAAGATCTGCCTCAAGACCGATGTATATCCTGATCTTGTCCGCATATTTTTCACGCAGGGCTTTGAGCTCGTCTATATATCTGCGCGTCTCGTCCGTCGTCATGCAGTATGACGGGTCAATCGATGTGTGCGAATGGCCGGAAAATCCGAGCGCCGTGAAGCCCTGATTTATTGCGGCGAGAATCATTTCTTCTGCGGTGTTCTTTCCGTCGCAGTATGTTGTGTGAGTGTGAAAATTTTTCAGTTCCATGTCTTTGCCCTTACTTTCTGAGTGATCTGTTTATTGCGCAGAGTATGCCGCGTATCGAAGCGTAGTTGATGTTGTGTGAGATGCCGACGCCGAACAGCTGCTTGCCGGCAGGCGAGGTGAGGTGAATGTAGGAGACAGCCTTTGCGTCCGAGCCTATCGATATAGCGTGCTCTGAGTAGTCGACGAAGCTGTATCCCGTCACGCCGACTGTCGCGAGCGCGTTGAAGAATGCGTCGATAGGACCGTTACCTTTGCCGACGATTTTTCTGTCTCCGTCTCCGTCGTGACGAAGCACGCCCTCAAACCTGACCTTCGGCGAGGTGTCATTGACCTCGTTCTCTTCGTAGAATTTGTGGCTGATGAGTGAATAGGGACCGTGAATGTTGATATATTCGCGCTTGAACAACTCCATGACCTCGTCCGCGCTTATCTCCCTGCCGACCTCGTCGCAGTAGTGCTTGACCGCACGCCCGAATTCGGGATGCATCGCCTTTGGCAGATTGTAGCCAAAGTTGTTCGCCATAACAAATGCCGCGCCACCCTTGCCGGACTGGCTGTTGATGCGGATTATCGGCTCGTATTCGCGCCCGAGATCTGACGGGTCTATCGGAAGATACGGCACTTCCCAGTAGTCGCCGCCGTGGTCTTTCATATACTGCTCGCCCTTGTTTATCGCGTCCTGATGCGAACCCGAGAACGCGGTGAAAACAAGCTCGCCGGAGTACGGATGCCGCGGCTCAACGTGCATATGTGTCGTGCGTTCGTATATGTCTTTTATCGCGTTTATGTCGTGCAGGTCAAGCTCAGGGTCGATGCCCTGAGTATAAAGATTGAGCGCAAGGGTTATGAGATCGACATTTCCAGTCCGCTCGCCGTTTCCGAAGAGCGTGCCCTCGATTCTTTCAGCTCCCGCGAGCATACCGAGCTCCGCCGCGGCGACTGCTGTTCCGCGGTCGTTGTGCGGGTGCAGGCTGATTATTGCGTGTTCGCGGTGGGGGAGACAGCGGCAGAAATACTCTATCTGATCCGCGAAAAGATTCGGCGTGCTGCTCTCGACCGTCGAGGGCAGATTCAGTATTACTTTGTTATCATCATCCGCGCCGAGCGCGTCCATGACCGCCGCGCAGATGTCTGCGGCAAAGTCCGTCTCCGTGCCCATGAAGCTCTCGGGCGAATATTCATATATAATGTTTGTGCCGTCGGCTTTTGCTTCGTCGCCGAGCTGCTTTATGAGCTTTGCCGCATTGACGGCAATATCAGTAACGCCCCGCTTGTCCGTGTGGAACACGACTTTTCTCTGCAAAGCGGAGGTGGAGTTATAGAAATGGAAGATGACATTCTTGGCGCCCTTTATCGCCTCGAAAGTCTTTCTTATAAGATGCTCGCGTGACTGCACAAGCACCTGTATCTTCACGTCGTCCGGGATATATCCGCCGTCTATCAGCGCGCGGAGTATCTCATACTCTGTCTCGCTCGCCGACGGGAACCCGACTTCGATCTCCTTTATGCCTATGGCGCAGAGCGTTTTGAACATCTCCAGCTTCTCCGGCAGATTCATCGGATCGATGAGCGCCTGATTGCCGTCCCTCAGGTCGACACTGCACCATGTCGGTGCGCGCTCGATTTTATTGCACGGCCATGTGCGCGATTCAAGCTCGACAGGCTTGAACGGTATGTATTTTTTGCAGCCCTCTTTCATTTTGAAAACCTCCAAAAATAAAACACCCCTACGCAAAAGCATAGGGGTGTGAAGCTTCACACGGTACCACCCTAATTCGGCGAAAACGCCCTCAGAGGTCTCTGATAAGACCCGGCATATAACGTTGCCAGACGGATCGCCCTATACATCCGCAGACTTTGAGGCGGTCGACTCCGGAATGAGCTATACATCTGCATCGTGGCACCGCTCTCAGCAAACGCGGCTCTCTTGGGCTCGCAGGTGCAGATCTTGTTTCCATCACAGTCTTTGCATTTGAATTATATCAAATCTTGGTATTTTGTCAAGAGTGGGTAAACCGATAAGTGGTTACTCGTTATTAATGTATATATAATAACGCCCAACGTCACTGAACGCCCGGATAAGTGTAAAAGAAGTTGATAAAAAGGTTAAAAAAGTTGGAAAAAGGTGTTGACAAAAGGAGCTGGGAGTGGTAATATAGTCGAGCACTTGAGGGACGGGACAGCGCGAAAGC